>Ga0307517_10012211_pt1 | contig 11818 bp, 12 predicted proteins | sample 23_EM_MG_FD_194515 | JGI IMG/M metagenome (GOLD analysis project Ga0307517, IMG submission 194515) | Populus trichocarpa ectomycorrhiza microbial communities from riparian zone in the Pacific Northwest, United States - 23_EM | ecosystem: Host-associated > Plants > Roots > Unclassified | place... | reverse complement strand
CCGCTCTTTCCAGCTGTTCCGTCGATTACAATAGCCGGGTAAATCGTCGAAGCCAGGGCCACTTGAGGATGATCAGCTCTTTTTATGAGGGTGTATGGCCAGATACGGAAGCGCTACCCCCGGTTGCGGCCTGCGGTGCGGGGGGAAGAAATCCGAGCCATCCACCGTCGCCAACACCGCATCTTGCGTCCAGCAGTCGTCGGCGTCCGTGTGAGCGTGCCGCTGCGCGCCAAACGAGCGCGGGAGACAAGGCAGCGGCTCGCCGTGACCGCGGGTCTTAGTCCTAGTGAGATCCACCCGGTTTACAAGTAACCACCATCATGTTTTTCAACCTCTGGCCGTCGCCCGAGGAACCGCAGCCAGAAAAAGTCCCGTTACCGCTCCAAGCCTTGGATAGTTGCTCTGTCTGCGAATCACAGCGCAAGGTGAAACTGTGTGCAAATTGTGGTGAGGTACGGGTCTCCGTGATTATATATCCCAGGCGGGGCGCATGTTTACGACAGTACTCCCCAGCGACTCTACTGCTCAAATCGATGTCAGAAAGCCGACTGGCCGACGCACAAGAAGGTCTGCGGTGAGTGAGATCACTGTCAATCGTCCAACAGGCTTAACCCCCTATTACTCGTTTCCAGGCCAGACCGATAGGATCGAACTGCGCTCCTTCTACCCCTTCCTTGCACTCATTATCGAACAATTCCACAATTCGGTCGCCCTCGAAGGACACCCCGCTCTCAACCGCTCAATCGTTGGTGGTCTCAAGCGACTCCACCAAGCTGACGGCACCGCCTGTACTGTGATTTCCCTGGGCGATTCCGTTTCCTTCGACGAATTGGTGAAAAAACCAGAAGCTTGGTGGCCCCAGTACCCCTCCGCAATCGACGCTCGCAGGCTACGAGACAGGATTACCCGTGAGGGCAACACCCTGTTAGTCAACACCGCCATTTGTGTCGCAATACTCGCCGAACTCTATACCACCACATCTGATGTCGACGCCAAGCGCCAGGATTGGCAATTCCACCACAGGACCAGGCTGACTGTGAGCTCATGCCCAATCGCTGACTTTGGTGTAATGGCCGGTTCCGTCACTGGACCTAATATTGGCCAACTGGCGTACTACGACACCCAGGCCAAGTCAACCACTTATGGACAAGACCCAAACGATCACTACTGGATCTATTTCACGACCATTCGCGGAGAAGTTCTCTACCTTGACTGTGGGCTCTACACCTTGAGCCCAGGACCTGTACTCAAGGCAGATCCCTACGTCGCTGATCACCTCACGGAAAGGTTCACACTTATCCCTGCTTTCCTCCGCGACTCCACGGCTCGTAAAACAATGCCCAACATCCATACTGAGCGCAGTCGTACCTCTGTACTGAAGAACACAGATATTGTGGCGGCGTTAATGCGGAACCAACGGGATTTCGAGAAGGAGAACGGCGAACTGTACTCTCAATTCATGCAAGGAATATCTGGAAAGGAGACCTCTGCTCGTGATAAACGTCTCATAACGCCGTTCGTGCAAGTGACGCGTGCTCAGATACGCGCCAACCTACTCAATGGGAGGTGGAAGGGTTACCCACCAGAACCAACCTTGGTTTCTGATATTTATGACCTCATCCGACCTCCCCAACCCTCTGGCGTTAAGCAGGTTAATGCGGTATTCGCCGGCTGGCAAGAGGAGCTAAAGAGGATAGAGGAGAAAGAGGCGCGAGCTCGGAGAACCGGCACCAAGCAACATTGAGTCCACCCGTGGATGACCCCGACGGCCATTCCCCATCCTCCATTCCCGTTCCCTTCCCCTGCCCGGTCCGGATTACGAATTCATCCCTATCTCCTTCCACGATCCCCGCATCCCCGCCGTTTTTACTCCCCCGGCCCCTATTCCTCTCGCCTCGACACCCAATCCCCCACCTGACCTATGGATCGCCAAGCAAGCGCCTCCGGGCCGCGCGCGACCGCCTTCCTTGGAGCATATACACCAGGCTACCACATACAAGAGGTTTCTGTCAGCTCCCTCGCAGGCGTCAGCGTAACATCGCCGGTGGGTTTTGTCGCCCTCGCAAACCCGCTCCTTCGGGTGACCCTATTCCCCCCCTTACGATTCCGCGTAACGGAGCGCTGCGGTCCCCTTCGGCAAGGTGGTTCGATGTGTGCGAAGCGAGCATCAACAGGGTTCCGGAGAGTTGTAATATTACTAACTTATTCCCGTGGTACTTCACGGACTCATTCCAACAAGAATGCCTGCGAGCTGGACTCTTTCTCCGCCGTGACTAAACATGCGCTTGCGCCATTCAGTACCCACACTATAGACTTTGTTTTATCTTCGTTATTGGTATCGTCACTGTGCTTATTATAACACAAAACCAAGTGTTGAAATCCAGAATACACTCAAAGTCGTGTCGGTTGGCTCCGACCCCGGGTTAAACCAGCAAGAATTTTTTCTCAAGATTAATTTTATCGTATCATTGCGTACAGGGATTCCTAAAAAATAATATACTCGCCGCTTGACTCTTGACACGAAACTGCCTCCTGGGCTTCCCCCGATGATGTAAACTACGAGCCAGGGTAGAGGGAAAATCAACCGTCTCGTTGGGCTTAGTCGACTCGATGGCATCGAAGAGAGCAGTCGCGAGGGCTTCACTATCACCTCCACAACTATGCATGTAGGCGGACTTGAAGCGAAAAAGGCTGAAACAAACCCGCCAATCGGTTCATGACGCTCATCCAATGACCGCACCTGAGACATGGTAAATTAAGAACATTGATCGCTACACTCACCTGATTGTAGTCAACGAGAAACAAGGTGGGGCTGACCCCACCACTTCCTCCCAGAACAGACTCGATACCACGTGCATCGGTAGGAGATAGGTGATGGAGGTGGAAGAGGATGTTCCAAGTTAAGTGTATTGAAAAATCCAGGGGGAGCTGCCCTGGTCTAGTCCGTGCCGAGTAAACGACACAATGTGGGGCAGTGGGACAACCGCGAGGGGAAACAATATTCCGCAAGGCAATGGCGAACGTTAATGGGTGAAGCGTGGACCCGGTCCATTGCGCAGCTAGGAACGGCCTATTACGTTGGTGTGACAAGCAGGCGGACACCGCGAAACCAATTAGCAGAGGGTAAACTAGGCACAGTGGTAGAGAAATCCTTCGTGAGTGGGTCGAAGAATGCTAAGGCGCGGGGGGTGATAAAGGAGCCGATGTTGCACTGAAGATAGAGTCCGTCAAGAGTTTCACACTCCTGGCGCAGCTTCTCCGCGTTGCCGACGCACGATACCCCTCTGAGGGCGATGAGCATACCGCCGATAAAATAGGCGGTGACAACCCCGCAAGCGCAAAACCTCACGGGATTTCCGACTTCCTCAGTCGACGTGGTCGAGAGTTATAGGGTCAAATGCGGGGATCCTTGATCTTGGATTATGGAGCGGGAATTTCCCACGGTCGAAGGCACCTATATGGCATTGTTTACGGTCCATTCCCGAAGTCCCAATAGCTACCTGCCTTCCTGACGCGGAATGTATCCGAATTTCGCCCCTAAATCCAGAGTTCTACTCCACCGCCGGCAAGCGGCTTACACGGCACAATCAACACCAGTTCTACTGAGTGAGAGGCGAAAGCCCAGCACAGTGTAGTGCCTCGCGAGGAGGAGACAGTACCCAAAATCCAGGCCATGCGAGTATAAAACCGCACCTATAACGAGATCGATTTCTATCCATCGTAACAAATGAATATACAGACCGATAATGATCCAACCGTTCATTGCCTCCCTTTCCCCCCACTCACGCTCCTTACGACCTGCTCGCCTCCGCACTTCAGTCGCGGTCGGATAAATTTTCTCGAAAGGCAACCGGCAGTCGGTGCATCGCACCAGGACCGACCCCGGTGGATTAACACAAGGAGTTCAGTTCAGAAAAGATGTAGCGGGACGGATAAATGGCTGATAGTGGCGTACAACAGCCGAAGGAAGAGTCCGCTTCACCCTTCACTCTGCATGACAAATAAAGGGGAATGTTGGTATTATTATTTCGCACTCGGTGAGCAATTCGGGTTTCAGGACGGCGGGTCGTCTTGACAGAAAGGTAAGTACCCACTTGGAAAATTACTCATTTAATCTTTCATATAGTCCGACAGAAGTTCATTGCCAAGACTGCGTGTTGTTGGCGTCAGTGTCACCCACGATGTGAAGAGCGTAGGGTTCGCTGCGATTTTGAACGCTTATCTCTATTGTGTTTTCCCCCGTAGCGCTCGATCTTGAAAATATTTCGTGAGAAGGTCTTGGGATGAGAGGGTGGTCGGATGAACGAATACCTTTCGTCAGATGCGCATGGATTCGCACATCAGGATGTGCTCACATGATAACAAAAGCTGGTGGTGAGCGTGGACGATGCGTCCGGGGGGTCATTGAATTCGGACTTTGGATGGCACTTGAGAGACCGTTTATCGATTGGGTACACGCCACAGATAAAAATTCTGTGCATCACCCCTTCAGTTCGGGGGATCATCGGATCCGTCTTTTCTACGAATGAGATTGATCCAAATGGCTACATAAACGGACGAATGAAAACTGTTCTGTGGCTGCTTTGAAGGGCAGGATGTCGAGAGTACGTACATTGGAGCCAATGATAGGTCGCATACCAGCACCACGCACACTTCGTACCCCCTTTCGCTGCTTTTAAGTTCGTCACATCTTCGGAGGAAGGCCTGCCAACGATCTGTAATATGTGAACTGATCCAGGCAGGCGGATGTAAAGGTATGAGTGGGTTGATTCCATCCTTACACCCCCTCCATCTCCTGCAATAGCGCTGAGGCGGCTACACTCCCTCTTATTCTGCCGTGAGATCACATAGTGGAGGAATCAAAACAAAAACAACGGCCCACCAATAGAGCGTGATTGGCTTCTGAGTGGAAAGACCGAGGTCCCCGCATCGCTCTCGTTTTCCCTGCCTGACCCCACTCACTCTGGTTATCATCAATGGAAAATCCGAGAGACCGAACAGTAGAAGTACATTGGTAGCTCCCTGTAGCGGAGAGAAAGCATAACAAGGGGTTGGACCAGAGACGACTAGTGGCAGGCGACCGACTCGAGACCAGATGGAACCGCGTGGAGCACTCACCACACGAACAAACGCATAAAAGAACAACCAATTGTATACACAAGATACATATACTCACCGCGAAAACCAGAAAGAGTTTGATCACTCTTGGACCCGTGACGCGGCGTCGTGCCTTACTCGAATCACTCGAATCAGGCAGCGAAAGGGGAATCTTTGCCGAAGATACGGTGAATATTTAGAATACCGGTGTTCCAAAAGCATCCGCCTACACCAATCGCCGACAACGGCATGTTTAGCCCAGCGGCAGATGAGTGGTCGGCGGGTGGGATAGGTTTCCACGGGTGATTCAGTTTCACCCCTGCATGACGCCCACCGGAAAGAGCCGTAAAAAGCGCCGTGATTGGATTGCCCCCGCGCTCCGCCCTTTGGAATGAATGGAAAAGAGAGAAAGGCACTCGTGGCGTTGCAAGGATGATGATGCCCCCAAATGCCATCCTATTCCATAAGCTTCCCTTGAGGAAAGACCGTGGAGAGGACCTGCTCACCTGTTCATACACGAGTTCGATCAAGGTCGATTTACTCGCTTGATCACGAACCGACCAACGCGTTCGATCGCTGACTATACGGTACCCTGTAGGTCACCGGTAGGGATGAGAAACCAGGTTGGGAATCGCTCCGGCCATCGTGGACCTTGGAACGCTTTGTTAGTAAGCCAAAGCCATCGCAGCAGGCCACGGGTTCAGCAAAGAGTCTCCAAACCTGACTCATCCTCGTATATTGAAGCATAGTAAGGCCCCCACATCCCTGACTAAGTGCGCTAGGATAGGGAGGCTTTCAGTCCTATCCGTCAATATCGGAACAAACTGTGCGTTCATCTTACCAAGCCTGCTGCTGTAAGAGCTCGCTCAAGCGAACATGTAAGATATCTATTCAGATGTGGGGGCAATCACGGTCTTTCCCAGGACGGACTGATGACACCCCTCTTTCGGTAAAGTCGAATCAACAAGTGATCCGTGTATTATTGCGACTGTATACGGAGGGGTCAGCTCTTCAACGCCGAACGATCAATTGAGACTGAGATATAACTGACCGACCTTTCCCTGAATCCTGAGCAACAGGCGGATCTGGCAAGCAGTGTGCACTCATGTGAAACGGAAAAACACCCATGCAGACGCTCCCCCGATCAGTCCTCATCGATGGGACTGATCGCGCGTTGCCGAAAACCTTACACCTCCTTTCCCAACACAGGATCGCCCTACCCTAGGTAAAGCGTGCGGGGGCAAATGAAATTGACTACGGTCTCCCGGATCGCAAATCCGCAACCCGTCCGCAAACTTACGTTGCGGCTCGCAGCTGAACAAGACCATCCTCGGTAAAGCCCAACACGCCTCGTGTCAGTTCAAACGGACAGCGTGCCCAAGGACACGCGTACAACTGGCAAGGCCGCACATCCTAGTACACTTTGGCACCCGAGGCAGATAATCAGAGATAGAGGAACGGGTCGATACGGGCCGTGGTAGAAGATATTCAGCAGATATCGCCCGGATTGTCACTTCGGAGGAATCGATCCTAGCCCATCGTACGCATATCCAAACATGTGAAAGCTCGACGCTCAATCTCAAATTCAAAGCTCTAAACCGAGATCGTACCTCTTCGCAATAGAAACTTGTCTCGAGCGATCGCGGAAAGATGCGGGAGATTACGGAACCAAATTCACAGACCGCAAGGCTGCTGGCTTGGCTGTTCAACAGCACGTTTTACACAGCTCATCAGGGCATGTGCGCCCTACAGGACCGTATCCCCACTAGCGTATGTCAGGAACAAAAAAACACGAGGCGAAGAACTGCACTCAAGCTTCACACCAGATAACACAAAGGACGTAACGAGATAACCTCCAAGCGCGTTCGATCATGAAACCTGAAACACGGGTGCTGCACCACGAAGGTATCGGCTCCTTGTGATCTTTTGATCCCTTCGCGGGGCGTAGCACCCGGTCTATGATGATCTCCGCCATCATCAGAACGGAATTGAAACGACAGCTGCGAAAGGTCGCTCACATTGGGTCGCTCACATTGAGTCGAGGTCTCCGAATTGTATAATCCGTCCCGGGGAGCTCACCGATCCCGTTAGAAACTCCGAGGACCGGGGCCACACAACCGTACCAGCCGCCAAATATCAAGCCCCCATGGTCGAACCCTGGGAGGACCCAACTCCACTTCATCTCCAAAACCCAACATAACCCAAGTCAGCTAGACAAACCAAGGGTAGGACCCCGATGAGGACCCGATTAGCATGGGATCCACACCCCGCGGTCTTTCCCCGCCAAAGTCACAAAGGAACGATTGGGGATCCCCCGTGTGGAGTCAAAGCCACTGGGGCCCAGAACCGATGACGACCTGAAACGCAATCGCCCCGTCCCTCGATCTCCCAACACGCGATGCGTGTATTGACGTGCCCTGATCGAACTGACACCACATTCACCCACAAACAAATGTCCGAGCTCCACGAAGGTATGGATACCGCAAGGTGCAACTAATTGAGGAATTCCCGGGCGGAATGACACCGTGTAAACCTCTGTGATTTTCGCATGCATGGGCGTGATAACCGGGGAGAAGCTGGATGCCGAGATAGCCTGTGATCCAACCCACGAGAGGAGAAAACGCTGGAGACCGGATCTCGGTGGCCTGTCGCATGGTGCATGGTGGAAAACTAGTTTCCAACAAACTTATCAACCAGTCGGTCGGCCCGTCGACGAGGGTGTCCATTTAGTTTTTCCCCGGTTGTCAGAAACCCCCCAGAGACCACCCTACGAGAAATATCATCCAGCCTGAGGAAATATGAGGCAAGCGCCGGCGGACTTACGCGCATATCCCCCACCATTACACCATATTCCCGCGTCGGTGCACTACTATTCGTTCGGGCACGACGGTCAATATTTAGGATACCAGGCGGTGCCGCCATGGCCGGTTGACCGAGATAAATGCGCAGGGGGATGCTGCAAGGAACCAAGCAGTCGAACGAATCAACGAACCAGAGGGGTGGCGCGAGGGACCTGGGGACTATTATCAACGTCAATGTGTCGAAATATTTACATACCCTCAATTGACCCGGCTAGAGATACCGTGACAATTAACACACAATTTCTCATGAACGTCAGTCGATTGACCAAACTACGGGATTACACAGTACATTCTGAGAGTGCCGTTGTAGCCGCACAAGCGCCGCTTGGGATGCACGCGACTGCTAAGCGATGATAAGGCGAGGTGCATGGCAGATGCGAGCGGGTGGAAAGTAAGTTACTCACCGAGCCAACTCCCCGTGGTCGGGGAACCTCAAAACCCTCAAGTAAGGCCGAAGGCTTCACACGGGAGGGCCGCCATTAATCACATTGGGAATACAGGGAGGTTTTGCCGACTCACTGGAGTGTAATTTCCTCAAGCGAACGATGGTTTGAAACTAGAACTGACCACCGCTGTTCCAGTTGCTAATTGCCGCCTCGTACATTTCCCTTGTGAACACGAACGGTTCGTCGACATCCTTGTTCCTCGCTCTGGCTACTTTCTCGTTGATCCATTCTCGTTCCTGTTGCTTCCGAACGCAGTTCGCCCACCAGCGGTCCGTGCTGCCCCTGATCATTGACGTATTGAGTTGACCGTGTTCGCTCTGTTCGTTCAGGATGTGTAATATAAATCCGTAATTCAGGTGTTCGCAGCCGAGCTCCGAAAGGCATTTGAGTATCCGCGAGATGCGAAGGTTGTTATGAGGAGATCCTATTGAATGAACAAAGAGGAGTGATAAGCGAAGGGGCCAATCACGCGGCAAAGCGATTGAAGGGGAACAGCAAAAACAACTATTGGTTCATCATCAAGCCCGCGAAGCGAACGGACGGATAAGATAAGATTTGAGTCCGCGGAGGCTCGCGTAAAAGCGGATGACGAGACAAGCAGCCCCGGCTGAGAGCGAGGTCTGGACTGCAGAACAAAATCTAGACAGGGGTACGTACTGCACAAGTTCCTGTACTGGGCCACGTAGTTTTCGGACCGCAAAATCAACCCGGTTGCTTCATTTTCGAGCCGCATCCCGTAGAAATCAAGCATCAACTTGTAAGACGCCAAAATCCGTCGCATAATCGTTTCATCGTTCTTCATGGCCTTGATCTCGTGTTCCTGGAGAGGCTGCGCGGCATAGTTCAGCCCATACTCTCGGATTGGGAATCTGTAACCGTTATGAATTCGTGGGGTGACCTAACCATGTCCAGGGAACCCGGCGGGAGTGCGGTCCCACTCACAGCCATTGAATGTAGCCGTGTTTAGCCTCGAGCAACGAGTAATCACCAAACCATCTATCAACGTAGGAAATGACGAAACAGATGTCAGCCATGCCTCCTCCTAAAAGGACGCGGGAACAGAGAAAAACGGGAACACATGGCGTACTCTTCGTGGATCTCAGAGATCAGCTTGCGGTCTGGCCGACATTTCAATTGATTGGAGTAGAACTTGAGATTGGTGGTCTGAAGGCGGTCATCGCGGAGGTTAGGATAGCCATCGAGGAACTCTTGGATGTCTCGAGGGATGAACGCGCCCATGGTCACACCAGAATGACCTGCGATCGGCGCCTGCCGAACCGAGGGAGGGCTGGTCACCTGTTCGACCTGGGAATCAAAACCTGCCCCTCATTATGCATTCGACTCCCCTATGCTGTGCCCACCAGAGGGTAGGCTCGTTTTGTCTTGAACCAGTGCTTTTTGTTGCGTGTCTCATTCTCCTTTCCTCCCGGATAGCTCTGGTAGGGTCTGGTTCCTGGGGTCCCGGGCAGCAGCGTGGACCATCAGCGTGTTTGGCCCGCGCCCGGATTCAGCGCAAGCGCGGCTTTGTCTCCTGACTTTCTATTGCTCGGCCCTGGGCACCTGCCTACCCATACCCGGTATTCATTTCCGATTTTCTTGCGAATAATCGTTATGTCCTACAGGGTTGACTCGGCGCTCGGCGCTGGTTCCTCGCAGGACAAATGCGCCAGCCACATCCGGTAGACTATCAGTGTGGGGAAGCTAATCTAATCTCGGATACAACAAACAACGAACGATAATGAGAACAATGACCAGCTTCCCCTTGACTCACCGAGCTCGTACGCCACACTCCTTCCCCACGATCGACAAACGCTATCAAGATTCCCCCTTAACCTCTTGTGAATGTCTTTTATTCCGTTGCCCAACGACCCGGCCGTCGCTAGGGATACCTTGTTCGATGGTGGAGGCAGATGCCAAAGACAGCTGACAATCTGGAACATTACCGGTGACGGCAAGATCTCTCAGTGCAGTCGTAAAAGACTGCCATCCGATCAAAGAGAAACAGCCCGCCACACTAGACCAAATGGGACACCAGCTTTATTGGGTGGCTTTCCGCCATTATCTCCCTTCTAAGGCAGCTGTGAGCTCAGCACGAACACGTTTCCGAATATCCTGCGTCTCTCCGCCTCACCCGAGTTATTCTGAGCGAGCAGCGAGCGTTCAGGATACCATCAACTCGCCATTCACAGGTCTTTCGGGACGTCTTCCGAAATGTGACATATCTGGCTGCCTTTCGCCTTCCCATCTTTAATCCCACTCGGCTTCATATCCCGTTTTGGTTTCATAGAGACGGAAATTTCCAGCTAGCCCAAACACTTGCTGCCCTCACACTTCATCTCAGTGGAGTGGAAAAACTGCGGCCCACACGCTCGACAGATATCTTGAAGATACAGATAAGTAATTTTTTCCGTATTCATGATCATCTTGTTGTACATTCAAAGTAACCAATTACGAAAGGGGAAAGGGGCTATTTACTAAACTCTACGTCGATGATGATTTACAATCAAACGGCAAAAGGCACGGCGACTCCACCATTCTACGGGCCCCATCTAGCGGGCCAGAGTGCACCACGCCATCCGGGTGCAATGGCCCAAGACTGGCCCAAGATCGAGGGGAGGAAGGGGAACTGTTCTAGATCATGATGTGGATGCCCGACGACGGGAGTGAACGTTTTTAGCCGTATGACGGCACGGTTAAAGACGCGGAAGCTATTGCGACCACGGAGGTCGTGGAGCGATCGGATTCTGAAACAGGAGTCCCATATCTCTGGATGCCCATCCCGCGAACACGGCGACGAAGCGAAGACGCGCGAAACCCGACGCGCCGTCATAGCCAATCAGCCAACCTGGCCAGTACCACCCACCCACGCGCAAAGCGAAAAGGCACAAAAAACACCCCCACCGCTCCGTGCTTCATCGCTTGTAAATCCGAATAACAGCGACTACTGCCCGAAATTCTCCCGGCCGAGTACGAGGAACAAGAAGAGCTTATCAACGTCTATTCGCTTTTTCAGATGGATATGTTGCCATCTGCGGAGGGAGAGAGAAGGGGCGGCGGAGTTTCCCCACACCGGGAACGGGGTTCAAGTTTATACCGGTAAGAACTAATCCTGGACAGCACACGACGCCTCACGGCCAACAATGCGCCGTTTGGACCCCCAAGATTAAGATTTGGAAAATCTACCGAACGATCTCCCACCCGCCCGTTCCCGTATCTCTGCTTCGATAGGGTTGACACAATGCACGAATCATTTGGGTATAGGCTGCAAACGTCACGCACACGACCCTTTGCACGGATGGAATTCGAAGCCTCATTCCCCGCATGTCGGACCAGTTCAGGAGATGGAGAACTCCCCCTAAATCTCAGGGAACGGATAGGCTATGACACTCTTCCCGTCCACCGGTTAAAACAGTG
>Ga0307517_10012210_pt1 | contig 11820 bp, 10 predicted proteins | sample 23_EM_MG_FD_194515 | JGI IMG/M metagenome (GOLD analysis project Ga0307517, IMG submission 194515) | Populus trichocarpa ectomycorrhiza microbial communities from riparian zone in the Pacific Northwest, United States - 23_EM | ecosystem: Host-associated > Plants > Roots > Unclassified | place... | reverse complement strand
ATGCAGGCATTTATTTGTTCATATATGCATTAGTTTCTGTTCGTTTGATTCTTACTACTTTTTTCTTTTGGGTGTTGCAGGCTGGAACTGGTATAGCTGAGCTTATCGCTCTTGAGATATCAAAACAGGTATCAATCGACTGCTTATCTGGTTAATATTTTTATTATTTTCTTCCATTTGCTAACCTTTATGGTCAATCCCATGCTATTTTCTTCAGACTAAAGCTCCACTTGAAGAGACCCGCAAAAAGATTTGGCTTGTGGACTCAAAGGTAGTGAAAATGTGGTCAAAGTCCTCAAATTTTGTTGCACATTTCACCTTGGATCCTTTTCCATACACTAACATATGGTCTGAGTATGCTCCAGGGACTGATTGTTAGCTCGCGTAAGGAGTCACTTCAACACTTCAAGAAACCTTGGGCTCATGACCATGAGCCTGTCAAAGGGCTCTTAGATGCTGTTAAGGTGTGACACTTTTCTTATGTGAATTCATATTATGTGCTCCCTTCGAATCATTTTCCTGATATCTTACCATACTTGCTGATCTATTAGGCAATCAAGCCAACAGTTTTGATAGGATCATCTGGAGTTGGGAAAACATTTACAAAGGAGGTGGTTGAGGCCATGGCATCAATTAACGAGGTTCTTTCTCTTGCTCTCTCTCTCTCTCTTACACACACACGTCCATCTATCTTGTCAAGTTATCTGACCCTAGTCTAAATTATTGCTACTCAGAAACCGCTAATTCTTGCTCTCTCCAATCCTACCTCACAATCTGAATGTACGGCTGAAGAAGCTTATACATGGAGCAAGGTAGAATACCAATTCTGCTTTTTCCCCAAATATTGTTTCATCAGATTTAACTTGCCTTACGCATGTGTGATTGGTACTGTATAGAGAAAATAGTGAAACTCGTTTAATTTTAGCACCATCTTGATTGTTATATGTTTTCCAACTTGCAGGGTCGTGTAATCTTTGCTAGCGGAAGCCCATTTGACCCTGTTGAATATAACAGAAAAGTTTTTGTACCTGGCCAGGTTTTAACCTTACCTATTGTTACTGGAAATCATTCTGTTTACCAGAAATTTACTATAATTAGTGGCTTACATCTTCAAATTATCCAGGCAAACAATGCTTATATATTCCCTGGATTTGGGTTGGGATTGATCATGTCCGGTGCAATTCGCGTGCATGATGACATGCTTTTGGCAGCTTGTAAGTATCGCGGACTGTTGAGTTATATCTTATATTCATATATACCACCACAGTAAATTCTATCTGCTCTAAGGATCGATTTGAATGCTGGCAATTTCGTTGGACTGCTTGAAGAGTCGAGAAGCTATGATAATAACAATTTCTGTCTAGAATAAATGCATATGCATTTGGACACCGAGTCTAAAACAACCACCCCATCCCCCACCTCTGTACAAAAAGTAGATTTTTTGTGCTTTCTCAACTCTGTAAGAACTAATGAACAAGGCCAGGTCCATCAAGGTTTGACATTTCTAATTCTTTTCGCAACAGCTGAAGCTTTGGCTGCACAAGTAAAACAAGAGCATTTTGACAAGGGGCTGATTTACCCACCATTTTCCAACATTCGAAATATATCAGCCAACATCGCAGCTAAGGTTGCTGCTAAAGCGTATGAACTCGGTAAGCTTCTTTCTGGTTATCAAGCTCTCTCATACTTGCACTACTGTCCTGCATTACTAATCAGGCTTACATAACTGCTTTATAGGTCTGGCGTCTCGTCTCCCTCGTCCTAAAGACCTTGTCAAGTATGCAGAGAGCTGCATGTACAGCCCAGTCTACCGAAGCTATCGTTAAACTTAGAGAGGAATTATGCATTTTGCAAGCAGCAATTTGCTCGGAGCCACTTTCAATCTGTTTTTCATGTTTCTTTTACATTCAATCTCAAGCGGAAAGAGTTCCTACTCTGGCTGTAATTTTGAGATAATCCTATTTGTTCAGGCTAGTTATGCTATTTATTGCAATTGTGCCGAATAAAAATAATTTTATTATTCTTTGGATTTTAATATCATTAGTTTTCATTTTTTTAAGCTCTTTCAGAGTTTAGAAATTGAAGTTCACATTTTTTGTGCCAATTCTAGAAGTTTATTTTATTTTATTTAGGATATGATGTAGTGAATAATTTGGGATACCATGAAAAAACGAGATCACTAACGTAATATTTTTTTCTAAGAAGAATTACATCAATATTGGGATATATATATATATAATGTTTAAAATGGCTGATTATTATATTTAGGGTATAACACTAAATAAATAAAAAATAGAAGTGCCTTCATAGATAAATAAAAAGATATTATGACCTTGTAGTGCTATGGCTTCATTTTCAACATTAATTTTTATTTAATTCTGTGATAATTAAAATAAATATTTATAAAATTTCAAGGGATTTAAGTATTTAGAAGATGCATTTCTCTAATAAAAATCCCCCTTCTTATTTATGCATTTATTTTTTGACAAACATGTTTTTTTTTAATTAACATTGAGGTGTTTTAAATAAAATATCAAAATAATTAAAATAAATATTTATAAGGATTTTAATTATTTAAATTCGGGAGGAAAAAGATTCCTTTTTCTTATTCATCTATTTATTTTATTTTGGTGAAAAAATATTTTTTTTATTAGTTACATGTTTATAAAATAAAAACTTTTCATGTTTCAAACAAAAAACAAAATATCATCTCTTTATATTCTCACGTGTCTATATAAAAAAAATTAATTCATGAAAAACATATAAAAAAATCAATGATAAGAAATAACAAAATATATTTTATTCTCATTAAATATTGATATGCAATGTTTTTTTTTAATAAAAAAATTGTTTGCATATTACACATAATTATATTCTAAAAGTAATTGAAAAAATTACCATAAAAAACTCAAATAATATTTAAAAAGCATGGCATAATTACATGTATTTTAAAATATCATTGTAACGATTAATTTAAAGAGGATTTAGTTTTGAAATAAAAACAAAATTAAAAATCAAGAAGGAAAAGTGAAGGGCCAAGTGGATGAAGCTTATGTGAAAAGCCATCTTGATTGAAGATCAAAGCCAATTATCACTTGGCACATGCTTTATTCTTCCAGATCAGATGCTTTTATTGCTGGCCGGTCTATAAGGTTACTCTGTTATCACCAAGTAAAATGAATGGTGAAATACGCTTTTGAGGAAAGGCACTAATCCTATATACATAGAAAGCTCATTACATGCTTATGAACAGAAATCTAAGACAGCGGTTCAAAATCTGGTCCTACCGTGTATCATCAGCAACCTGGGAACTCCGTATTCCCCAAAACGATTGAGGCTTCAACTTCTTCTTCGTGGCAGTAAAAAGCCACCCCATCTGGGTTTCACAGGAGGCACATTCTGCGATTGTCCAAGCATACCTGCAATATTTGGCATATTATCCACCCATTCAAATAATCATGACCTCTTCCTCGAATTGACAACAGTACATGCCATGTATAATTTAAATCGTAATTCGCAGAAACAGCAGCCTAGTACTAAGGAACTTGTCTGGCTGACTGCTAGCCAGATCATTATACGTAATACATGCAGGTATGAAAGTATCGTCATTTTACTTCAATTACATTGATCCCCTATCCAGGTAACTAAAGACTGGAGGCTCCAAGGACACAAGTGTTATTTATAGTATAAAGGTCATCAGACAATTGAAAGAAAATAACACGACGGCTTATTTAAGAGAATTAAAATGTCAGGGATAGAATCTGAGTCCATACCCAGGAAACCAGCTGTATTCCACAGTGGCTCGCCCTATGAGTGCTAACCCATTAGCTTTCTGGAGTGTCATTATCTCATGCACATAACCATGTGAATTGACATAAGCACCAAGAGGACCTTCAGTAGACATCACCAACATATCACTCCGCTGAGCGATTACAGTCTGGATGGACAAAAGAGAAGAAAGAAAAAATTAATATCTGGGTATGAACAGAACAACATGCTTTAGCTTATTTTAGCAGGTCAGAGTTCGTTATGTCTTAGGGTCATAGCTAACCAAAAAGTTTCTGAGAAAAAAAATACATGCTGGTGTCAAAATGTGTTCATAGGCAGCAGGTAAGAGGAGACGAATGTCACACGTATACCCACAGTAAGGAATTTGAGGATTCAATACCACATATTACCTTACAAGTTTTACATTGAACAAGGTCAAAACTTTCAAGTAAACCAATTTCCCGGCGCAGTCTATATGAAATGCCATCAATCTCCAGAAGCTCCTGCCTGGTCTCTTCAGAAACAGGAATTTTACTGGCAATATAAAATGACAAAAGGTCAGGCTTTCTCACAAGACCATCCATGCTTGGTGCCCCAACTATCTGTTTCCACATATCTGCAAAATGTTTCAAGCAAGGCTATCGATTATGTTCTTTCTTTCCTTTCTTCCTTTTTTAGTGGAAAATATAACTATAATACTAGAAATTAAGAATGTAAAACCAAAAGTAAAATTTTCCTTCTTTTCTCACAAAATAAATTATCCAGATCCAAACCTTTCCTGAATTCTCTTTAAAAGATCTTAATCACATCTCCATTCAAACCACATGTAACATAATTCCAAGAATCTTACGATGAAGCCTAGCAATTTCCATAAATGCAGAATTTGAGAACAAAATTAGTTATAAATTTGACAACTTTCACATTATTTTCTAACTTTTGCTTGGCAAAGCTAAATGATGATGACAACTACTAAAAACTGCAAACTAAGATGTATGTGCAAGTAAGCTTGTGCAGAGCTTAAAATGCAAGTTCGCAACCAATTACCTGCTGCTCTTTCAGCAAGACAATAGGAGTCATACATACGGTATACCCAGTGGGGCCAGAAGGCTCTTGGAACCCTGTGAAAGTGGTTTAAGTCAGTATTTTTCCAACACCTCTTTGACCCTTCCCCTTTCTTTGCCAAATCAGAACTATTCCCAATCTCTAAGGTAGTATTATCAGCATTTTTTCCAGTGTCCGAGTACAATGGCCCTTTTGACTCATTTAGGTGAGATCTTGTAGATCTCATTTCTGTCTGACTCAAGAACTTGTCATCATCGCTGCTAGTTGATTCATCCATCACATCATAACCATAACAGGAATCGAGTGCAGACTGGTGAGTTCTCATGCCTGCTGATGAGAGCGCACTCTCGAAGCTGTCATCCGAATTTGCCTCTGAATCATTGTCGCTATGCCCATATCCAAGTGAAGGCAGCACACGTGAGAGCCTATGACTGCGTAGATTACTTAATGGTGCCAATTTTCCAAAAGCATCCTTGGGTGTCCTTAATGGAATATCTTCCTGGATGATTTGAACCTCTCCACAGGGCTAAGCAGATGAAAATTCCAAATCAACTCAGCCGTCAATTACAGAAGTACCAAAAGAAGAGGGAATAATGCTGTAACATAAATTTGCTCTCACCATTCCTTCCACATCAATCCAACGATGTTTTAGATGAAACCGCTGCTGGCCACGAGTAACTACATTCAGTGATCCATCCTCTAATCGCCGGTATTGTCGAATCTGTAAGGTTATATGTACCAAGTTACATATGTCAATCCACACAACCGACATAAAAAATAAGAAAGGCAGTTTACCAATTTTAATAGTTAATAACAGATCAAATATGCAGTGAGTACCATCTCCCTTCTCACATCAAACCCCTGTCCCTAATCAGCAGTGTTGCTTGAAAATGTATAACAAGGTACAGTTACAAACAACTTGATGCCTTTAACTACAGAATTGCTATGAAAAACATCAAAATTTCAAATAAATTTCAGCAACACCACATAATTGGGACAAACATATACAACCATACACAAATAAACTTTACATCCTCCTCCATTGTTAGAAAGAAAAATAAAATATGGCTGATATCATACAGTAATCGTACCTCTGCAGTTGTCCCAACAGTTGCAAACCTTAATTGTCTGTTATCCGAATCAGAACCCCTGTATGCACGAACCTGAGCCAAGTTTTGAATGTTTTCTAAGAAAAGATTTAGAGAAAGACATCCCATAAACAGAAAAGGCAAAGGAAAAGTGTCTAGAAAATGTTCACTTACCACACCTACAATAAAAGGATTATCTACTTGAACCAATGCCCTCTCAACAGCAGAAATGAAATTGGGTTGAACAACTCTCAAAGGAAGTGTAGCCTCTGGGAAAAGAACAACTCCTAACAAATATCAAGCAGCATTGTTTTTTAAACACACACAAAACATCACTGTTCCTAGCTATCTGATAAGGTCATCAGGCCTCAAAACTTGCAAGTCTATAGGCTACTCAGTAGAAATGACTTCAAAGCTTCTTTTCACGTCTCTTTGGAAAATTTAAAATGTAGCATTAACTACACACTGACTAACTGTTTGAGCATGCAGCATGATGAATATGCTTACTCAGACCAGAACAACGATATAACTAAGGAACTTGCTTGGTATAACCGACCACCATTTTTTCCTTAAAACACATTCACAAACAGCAAGCGAGGCAGACATAGGACATAACAAGTACCTTCAAGATAGAACAATGGAAGGTTCAAAACGGCACCTCCATCCAAAAAAGCCAGTCTATGATGAGTGTCTTCAACCTCTGCCACACACAAGCAATATGGTAATTCCCAAGTTCGAATAAAGTACACTGAAAACAAAAACCAAAATAGGAACAACAAAATGTTTCGAGACGCCAGCGCCAACCGCCAAGATAAGTATGCAGTGAAGCCAAACAAGGGTTGAAGGTGAAATCATCAGATGAACCAGCACCACTACATGAAGTGGTAGAAGCAATCAAAACAAAAACAATGTTCAATTTCACTATTACAAAAATCAAACATCCAAATTAATCATTAAATTATTATTATTATTAACTAGGTAACGAAAACACAATTATTCGTTTTAAATAACAATATTTAACTAAAAAGAAACCCTAATCCCCAAATTATAGAACGCGAACGGATTGATTTACAAAAAAAGATGTTTCTGTTCAACTGCTAAAATGTATGATTGCTACTGATATAAACAGCGAAATAAAAGTATTCCAGTAAAGAGCTAAGGTGATGGATTACGTGGAATCACGACCATCGACTTCTTCCTCGACCTGTAATTCTTCGAATTCAAGCTCTTGAATCCGGCGCCTCTCTGCCTCTAAAATTCTAACGTCGTCCATTTCCGTTCTCTCGATGTCTCCCTGTTTTTTTTTCTTGCTACTGTTTTCTGTTAGTGGTGTTTTGTGCGAGAAAGAAGCAATACGATTTTAATTTTTATTATTTTTTGGTCGTTTATTATGTACCCGCCATTACAAATTGCAACAGGCAAGTTCCAGAAGAATGTGCCTCTGTGTCTTTCTAGGCACAATCGGCTTTGCCATGTCATCATTTTGTCTGGACTCTAATTGTGTTTAAATGCCGGGCCGATAGCAACCATTTTGGGCCCAAGCATTGTTATTCGTGTGCCTCCGAGTTACCGCCCCGCCAACTCTTAATACTAAGAGAAAAGCACACAGCCCTCGTAAGATGGAGTAAGGTTATTATTATAGGACCAAAATAGTTGGGATAGAAAAAATATATTTTGTCTTTTTTATTTTAAAATACAAAAAATTACTTTAAAAATATTCTAAAAATAGGTTTAATTTACCGATTTAATGCAAATATAGGATCTCAAAACGGGGTTTTCGAAATTACTTAGTCGAAAAATTAATGTTCATAATCTTTTCTTGATTAGTCGTAAATAAATGTTACACATTCTCGTCACTGATCATGGCCTTAATTTATCTCTCGAATTTGCTAAAATTTCATAATTGCTTATCGATATTTGTTCTCATGCATCCAACAAGAAAATATCATTTAAAAATGTGTGCACCATGGTGCTGGTTGGTTCTGCCTCTATAAGTTCGGAATATGCATTTGTGCATCTGATGATGGCCATGCATGCCTATTCGTCATAGAATAATTTGTGAATAGATTGAATCACATGTGAACGACATTATTCGAATTTAATAAGTTCCAAATTACAAGATGCTTAGAAATAAAGATTATGTGTTCAATAATTGGTTAATATCTTAGTTAAAGCAATTTGATCCATTCTTTGTAGTCAAGATATATGATGACTTGATATAGAAAGCCTAGGTGGTTGATAGAAGCAGGTGATATCTGGTAAGCCAAGGTGACTGATAGTTGTAGTAGTAGTAGGTAGTGTCTGATAGCTGTGATAGTAGCAGGTGGTACCTAACAAGCCAAGGTGGTTAGTAGTAGGTATCTGTAAAAGATTCTATTTGATGGGCACGGGGACTCTTCGATGGTAAAGTTAATAGCTTTGTAGAGAGAGAAAGTGCAATGATATTTTAAAAAGATAAGCTCTGAAAATATATATCCTGAAAGTGTTAAGAATGAAGAGATTATGAACATTTTGTTTGAAGGATTCATGATATATTTATAGCTTACGAGTCTTATATTTTTGTGGAGATGAGAGGCTAAAATGTAATTTCACATTTGTGATATCTTGAGTTGTATTATACTAAAAATAACACGTATTGAATCGGTATAAAATACTGAGTGACTAATATAGGTTCCTGAAAAAAATTTCTGACGAGTGTTAGGCTCGGACAAGGTGCTCAAACTCATTAGAAGTGAAAAATAGATCTAGGCGTGTCGCCTGGATCCAAGCACGTTGGGCTTGGATGTAGAAACCCGAGCCCATGGGGGTGTTGAGTAGCACACCCAACAAGGTGTGTGCCCAAAATGGGCGGACACCTAGCATGCCAAGCATGGGCTCAGGCTTCTTGTTAAAGCTCATGTCTCCTAGGGAGTTGGGCTTCACAACCAGAACTTTTAGATTTACCGACATAATTTTCTATCAGTATTTACACTCAAAGTTTGTCAATACGTATTTTATCAATGGGCTCACGAACAAAAACAAGCCATCAGAAAAATTCTCGTCAGTAATTTGTGGTTTGTCGGTAATTTAATTATAAATGGATTTACTAGTGGAAAAGGCGCGCCAAAAAAATTACCCGCTTTATTCCGTCGGTATTTTCCTCAGAGAATTTGACATATCACCGACAGAAACACCATGTGCAATTCCATTAGTGATTAAACAGTGACATTTGCAGTAATTGTTTTCCAACTCTCTGGAATAATCCGACGGACTTAGTCCATCGGTAAACCATCAGTAATTATTTTTCAAAAATATATATATATATATTTTAAAAAATCTATTGAATAGAAGTAGAAAATAAATTAAATTAATATAAATCAACACTCAATAATACTTAGGAATTGAGTTGTTTGTAAAAAAAAGAGAAGAAAATCAACTCAAATAAATTTGCAACAAATAAATTCATTTAATTGAAATTGAACAACAAAATTGACTAATAATAATTAAAATCAATCCTATATATTTATTTGAAATTGAACAACAAAATTGAAAAAAGAATCCAACTAAAATTCAACAAAATTGTTCTCATATGAAAATATTTCCTACAACAACATCGATATAATTATTAAGAACAGAAAAATTAAAAAATTATTAAAAGAACAAATATAATACAAAAAAACACAAAAAAGAGAAGAAAAAAAGAAAAATCTTACCTTAATTTTATTGTGAGTGAAGCTGAGAAGAGAAAAAAAAAACAAATTCATAAAGTATGTTAATTAACAAAAACAAAACTGAGAAGAGAAAAGAAAAAAAGAGGAGAAGACATACCTGGGTGTTGAGAAGAAGAGAAGAAAAAAGAAGAGAAGAGAATGAGTTGAGGAGAGAAGAGAACGAAAGAGAGGGACGTTGGTGTTTTTTAAAGAAGAGAAAGAGAGAAGAAGAAGATGTAGAGAGAAGATTAAAAAGAAGAGGTGAGTCTGTTATGAAATTAAAAAATTATTTTTCAGTTTTTTTTGAATTTTTTCTTTTCTCACTGTAATTCTCTTGGTATATACAGAGAAAATATTTCCGTCGGTGTTTACCTATAAAAATAGCGAGAGAATATTCTGTCAGTAAAATTCACTGCAATTTACTGACTGAAATATTTCATTAGTATTTTTATTTGTATTTATCAATTTTCTAGTAGTGTTTTGGCTATCATATTTTAGCCCATGCTCCTTGAGTGTTGTGCTCAGGCTACATTCTCCTTAACCCTATATTCGCATGAGCCCTAAAGATGTTTTTAAGGTCTATTTTGGAGGATTGTTTGAGTTATTTTATTTGTATGGATCATGTATCAGGATATGCATATCTGATTTATGCTCAATCATTTCATTGGTTGCACAATTACGTGGATGTTTTTTCGATCGTAGAGATTATGAATTTATTGTTACTTATAACATAGTCGTGTTTGGCTTGGAGGTGTGATGATTTTTTTCAAAGATACAACTTTTTTAAAGCACAAACCACACCTCAAAAAGCTAAAAATACATGCTTTTTGTGTGGGTCCCATAAAAAAAACCAAAACCACCTCCGAACCAAACCCTCGTAAAGAATGATTGACGAGTCTTCATCACCGGTTCTGTTTTCCAGGTTTATTACCAGGAAAATATTATATATATATATAAAATAAAATCTGATCCAGCTCAATGGATAGAGTTTTGGGGGAAGTTTGCCATTCCTAAAAGCAGCAGCACTCGTAGATTGCAACGCTCATACTTTGGCAACGATATTCTTTCAGAGACGGGCAGAATCGATGCTTCAACCAGAATTTATGTTACCTTTTGGAGAGTCCACCATTCCCACAATTATTGGTTACTGAAAAAGAGAATCTATTTTTGGTTTTATAGTGCTGTGTGTTGAAACTCGTCCATTCGTGTCTGAATTGTGAAAGATATATCTTATTTTGTTTGAAAACAAATAAAATTGTTGATTTATATACAAAAAATATAATTTAAAGAGAAAGGAGAAAAAGAGATTGTCCCCTACATATTAATATGTATTTAACTAATACTGAATGATGGCCGGCATGATAATAAAAGGTAAAAAGGTCAAGACCAATTGTACATATTTTTTACTGAATTAATTATACAAAATACATCTACAAATTCACAAAAAAATAAAGATTAACCATAAAACTAACAATCATTGACAGTTGCACATGCGAATTATTAATTATAAAAGTTATTCGTTGTCTAAATACAAAATTGGCTTAGATATTAATTACTTTTTTCTCTACTCCTTATCGTCTTTCTTTAGCGCCGTTTTTATTTTAGATTTATTGTATTTGAACATATAAATATTTAAATTTATAATAAATATATTTTAATTATTTTTCTACTTCCGTTCAATATTTTTTTAAAAAAATATTTTTTAAAAATATTACTGATGGAGTTATCGACGGAACAACTCCGTCGGTATATTCTAAAAAGAGAGTTGAAAAAGAATTATTGTAAATGTCACTCCTATTATTAACTCACTGATAGAATTACAGATGATATTATGACGGTGATATGTTATATTTACTGATAGATATACAGACGGACAAATAAAAACACCGATGACATTACATATGATTTTTCTATCGATGATAAGCTAAATTTACCAATGGAAATACGGTTTTCCTATTAATGAACTTGTTAATAATATATTTATCGACAAACTATTAGTGTAGATACTGATAGAAATTTCTATCAAAAACAAAAACAAAATTGTTCAAGAAATCAAACAATTTATTAAAATGCCAAAACCATCCAATCACTAAAAAAAACTCTTCCTCGCTAACGTGTCATTTGTCAAACAAAAAAGACTATTAAAAATCATATTGTTTCATGGGCACACTCAATTCTACTAGTTTATAAATCTACTTGCAAGAAAATAAGCT
>Ga0307517_10012209_pt1 | contig 11820 bp, 6 predicted proteins | sample 23_EM_MG_FD_194515 | JGI IMG/M metagenome (GOLD analysis project Ga0307517, IMG submission 194515) | Populus trichocarpa ectomycorrhiza microbial communities from riparian zone in the Pacific Northwest, United States - 23_EM | ecosystem: Host-associated > Plants > Roots > Unclassified | place... | reverse complement strand
AATATTTGTCTTCTTATATTAAGTTGAAAAAAAATAAAATCCTTTAAAAAAAATATATTTATGAACCAAATAAAAATAAAAATAATTAAAAAAATAAATAATAAACTTGTAATTTTTTAACTTGTGACCTTAGTTACATGTTAAGGAGCAATAAAGAGGTTTTCCATTTCCAAATATATATAAAATGATTTTTTTGTAATGGTCGGTGTGTTCATTCTGTATTTTTAGTTTTAGTGTTTTTTCAGGAGGTTAGTTACATATATCAGGTGCATATCTAACATTATGGTAGCTTTTACAGTTATGATTAAAAAAAAAAGCTTAACAAAAACAATTTTAGTTGCAATTTTAAAAAAATAAATTCTTTTAAAAACTTGTTTTTGATTAAAACTGTACATGTAAAATAAATTAAAAATAAATATATGTAAACAAGAAAAATATTTTAGTTTCTACGAAACCTTATTATCCAAAGTTCCTTAATAATTCCAACACAACGATGACATTTTTCAACTGACATCCATATATTATTTGTTAGTTTACTGTGTTATAGAATATAAAATTTGATTGCTTGCTTGCTTTGACGTGCATGTGAATTGATTAAGCAATAGAAAAATAATAAACAAAGTAAACCTCCAGTCTCCTCTCTTCCTTATTCATCCATTCTTCAATTAGAAATGATAATTTCATATAAACTCGAAGGATACATTTCCAGACTGACCTAAATAAATAGAAACTTTTTAGATTCGATCGAGTTTGGTAAAACTCAAATACAAAATGTTAGGTTTTGAACGGAGCATGAATGCTGGTATACTTGGATCCGATTCAAAATAAAAAAAATAACTTTAAAATTAAAAGAAATTATATGTATACTTATCAAATTATATATTAAATAGTTGTAAATTGTATTTGGGTTCGGGTTACGGATACCCAAAACCTAAATGAGTTAGGTTTGAATATTAAAAAACCAAATTTAAATAATTATTTTGGTTTTAGATATGTACAATACTGTTAGAGAAAAAAAACGTGAAACTGAAAAGGCAACAGCTGCAAATATTTTTTCAAAGGGTTTTCATTTAAGAAGGTGTGTTAGAGAATAATATAAATCATATCCTGAGACCTCACCTAACAGCTTAAGTTATTAGGTTGAGATGGTTTTTTGACATGATATCAGAGCTTTATGATTAAATAGTCACGAGTTCGAATTTCACTATCCTTATTTATTTGATAAACATCAAGCACAAGGTAATGTGAACTTGTACAAGTTTCCAGCTCAAAGAGCTTTTATTTGAGGAGGTGTATTAGAGAATAATATAAATTATACCTTGGAACCTCACCTAACAACTTAAACTATTGGGTTGAGATGATTCTTTGACAAATACAAAACCAAACTATATATAATTACCCCTTTCTACTTGCATACTTTATCCCTAGATCCACCACAACTAATTTGATGTATCCACTTAAAACTTTTATTATTAACATTTAAATCCTAAAGAATATTAACATTGCAGCCCTCTATCTAATAAAAAACACATATAGTATTCACCCTTTATAATAACAAATTAATAATTAAACAAAATATAATTTTAAAATCCAAATCTGTAGGATAATTACACAAGTTAATATAGTGTGATCAAGACAATTTTTTTTTTAAAAAATTAATGTGTTTTTGATATAATTATTATTTTTTAATTCAAACCAATCTTCTATATCTCGAGGTCATCTAGATTTTAAAACTACAATACAAAGTTGGTCCAATTTGCAAACTCATCAAGGTAAGATAATATTAAATACAGTAACAAAAATAGCAATATTAACCACGTCTTTTTACTACAGTAAATCAACATTTTTAACCTCGTTTTCTCTACAATTCTCCTCTTCTCTTCTTTTCTCCCCCTTCTCCTATTGGCTCCTAGCTCATCAGCTCCTCTTCCTCTCTTTCCTTTACTAGGTTTTCTCGCCATTTCAAATCCAAAATCCAACACGCGTACCCCTCTCGCTCCCCCTCTCTTATACATCGACGAGCCTCTCGATCCAAATCTATCAATGAATTAGGGTTCCTATCTCTCTAATTTTTTACGATCTTCGATATTATTGCAGAAGATTAGCTTCAGTTTCCTCTCTCCATATGAATCTGAATTGTGCAACCAAGGAAATGACCGGACTGTCCTTTCCGTTGGATCGAAATCCGCTCGATTCTCCTGCCTCCACTAATCCTCTTCAAAGGTCAGATTTCTGAAGAATTTTGAATATTTTTTGCATCTGATTGTGGTGATGGTTGACAAGAGCTAGAATTTAGATTAAATTGAAGTTGAAATTGGTAGGGAGGTGAATTTGATTGAATTTTGGTGCTGATTTGGTGTGTGTGATTTGTTTTGATGTTTTCAGTGGTAGAAATGCCTTCTGTTTGTTAGTGCAGAGAGAGATTTGTCCGAGAACGAAGCACACACCGAAAAGGCGGTGGGGAGAAGATGCTCATTGGAATTCGAATTCGTCGTCCTCACCTAAAACTGAGCAAGCTAGAGATGCAAAACGCGGTCTTATTTCGTGGTAACGGATGTGCTGTTTTTTTATCTTTTGTAGGAGTGTTGGTTGCTTCACATTTTGAGTTTGTTTTGTGATTTAGGGTTGAGGCGGAGTCGTTGCGGCATTTATCGGCCAAGTATTGCCCGTTGGTGCCTCCTCCAAGGTCGACCATAGCAGCAGCATTTAGTCCTGATGGAAAAACACTTGCTTCTACGCAGTGAGTTTTTTTTCCCACTCTGATTTTTTTTCTGGTCATGCGCAACTGGAAGTTGTACTTAGTTCTCTTTGCTTTTAATCGCAGTGGTGATCACACGGTGAAGATAATCGATTGTCAAACTGGAAATTGCTTAAAGGTGTTGATGGGTCACCGGAGGACCCCGTGGGTGGTAAGTTTGAATTTGGAATTCTTGCAAGGATTTACATAAATGGTTGCTCTTTTTCTTTGATTTCTTGTAATTCGGACCAGTTACTCATGAATGAATAATTGGTAAATTGCATGCCTCATTGCAATTATTTGGCATAGGCTTAAATGTGAAGTTTTAGCACTTTTCCCCCCTGCTCCGTTGAGATCTCATGCTAAAAAGTACCAGGAATAAAATATATTCAGTGAACATACTGATTTTTTTGGTCAGGGCTTTATAACTATCTTTTAGCAGTATATTCAATTAGTGCTATGGTAGTCTAGACAATTTATCAATTACAAGAACTGCATATTATTAAGGGTTATTGTTCCCCTTTCCTTTTTGTTGCGCAACCAATTCCCATTATCTTTCATATACAATCATAGTTTTGTTGTTGATCTCCGTTCTTTTTCCTTTTCTCCCCATTTAAAGGTATTGCTTCTTCTTCTTTTTTTATCTCAAACCAAATGCCTTGCCAATGAAAAACTTTTTAAGTTATCTTCTCCATATTAAAGGTCTTAATTTTATAGGTCAGGTTCCACCCACTGCATCCGGAAATTCTTGCAAGTGGAAGCTTGGATTATGAAGTTCGCTTATGGGATGCAAACACATCAGAGTGTATAGGATCTCGTGATTTCTGTAAGTTCAATTTTATGCTTCTATTATTTTTAAGTGCTTTTCTTCTTCTATAGTTGTTGAGCTTGTATGACAAGGTGAATTTGTTTCCCCTCACAGATCGTCCTATTGCTTCCATTGCTTTCCATGCAGAAGGAGAATTGCTGGCTGTTGCATCAGGTCACAAGGTATTTAATATTACATTTACTATAATTCAGTGTGTGTGATTTTTTTTCCACTCTGTTAGAGGATCGTGTTGTGTTGAATTTGTAGTTTAACATGCATGTTGACATTCAATCTCATTTGTCAGTTGTACATATGGCACTACAATAAGAGAGGGGAGGCATCTTCACCAACCATTGTATTGAGGACTAGGCGTTCTCTTCGAGCAGTGCATTTTCACCCGCACGGGGCTCCATTTCTCTTGACTGCTGAGGTGAATAACTCAAAGCTCACTTATTTGATTATTTACTCATTCTATCGCGCAGGTTACATTTTTGGACTGATATGCAGGTCAATGATCTTGACTCTTCAGATTCCTCGATGACACGGGCAACATCTCCCGGTTACCCGAGATATCCTCCTCCTGCTGTTTTTGTCGCAAATGGTCAGTCCAATGATCGTGTTAGCTTGGCTTCTGAACTACCTCTTGTGTCCTTTCCTTTGCTGTTCGTGCCTTCATTTTCCATAGATGATACTAGAGTAGATGTTAATAGACATGTCAATTCATGTACAATGCTAGTGGAGTCCTCTACTTCAACCCAGCCTCAAATGGATACGAATGCAGCAGATAGATATGATCCCTTGGTATCTCCCATGGAGACATTTCCTGCAGTCCCTTCTAGTTCATATACCAGTGCAGAAGGTATAGTAAGTAATGCTTTCCCGTCTGGAATGGGAAATAGTGTTTCTAACAGCAGAGAAGATGCCATGGAGACCGATGAAATGCAGTCTGTAGGGGGGAACCCACAAGGAAACTCTGTTAATTTAGAGACATTTGGTGTTGGTAATAGTGCAACGGATGGAGTACCTGCACATACTTCAGTTAGGCAGCAGTCCACTGATTTTGGGCAACTTCAGCAGTTTCTACCCTCCAGAGACTCCACGAGGTGGGAGCTCCCACCCTTTTTGCAAGGATGGTTAATGGGTCAGAGCCAAGCTGGTGTTCCATCGACACTTCCTCTTAATAGTGGTGGTCATGAACTTTCAGCCCAGTATTTCGGTCCTTCCTCATTAGCATCTTATCTGTCTACTCAGAATGTGGAAGCTGCAGTGGCTTCTTTAGCAATGCCTGGAAGCACCAGCCTATCTGGGGTTTCTGGGAGATCTGGCTCGCGGCATCGCGTTTCACGCTCCCGGTTCTCTGTGCCTGAATCTGGGGAAAGTGTGGCTCCCATCAATATGCAACACGAGGGTACTGATAATCAGCCCTTATTTAATAGAATCCAATCTGAAATTGCCACGTCATTGGCAGCTGCTGCAGAGTTACCATGCACCGTAAAGCTTAGAGTGTGGTCACATGACATAGAACATCCTTGTGCTCCACTCAATTCTGATAAATGTCGCTTAACCATACCTCATGCTGTCCTTTGTAGGTATGTTGAAGGCTATGGTTTTTCCCTTTCTTTTTGCTTCTCCTATGATTTTTACTTAACCAATCGGCATGATGGAAATAAGAATTTTGGACTGAAAAGAAATTATCTATTTGTTGATTCCTTACTGCATTCTTTGCTAGCTACAGCATGGATGGGGTGTTTTTGTTGCATCTTTATGTTTAGTGAACATCAAATAACAGCTTCAATTTTGTCTCAAGTCATAATGGCCAGCTTGGTCAAGTCTTTTGGTGTTGCATTTTACTAATACATTCTGGCTGGCCGTTTAATATATTCACTTTATGTGCCTCTGACAACTATTGTTTTTTCAGTGAAATGGGTGCTCATTTTTCACCATGTGGAAGATATTTAGCTGCCTGTGTTGCTTGCATGCTGCCCCATATGGAAGCTGATCCTGGTTTACAAACGCTTGTCCATCAAGATACTGGAACCGCAACTTCTCCTACTCGACACCCAATATCAGCTCACCAAGTTATGTACGAGCTTCGCATATATTCCCTGGAGGAGGCAACGTAAAATTCTAGCCAGCTCTTACTGTGCACTTGATTTTTCTTGTTCTTTCATCCAAAGAAGTGATTATCTTATCTGCCAAATTTCTATTCATGCAGTTTTGGTTCAGTGCTTGTGTCACGTGCAATTAGAGCTGCTCATTGTTTGACTTCAATCCAGGTCAGTGATCTTTCATAGATGAAAGAAAATGTCGGATGTATATGTTTTCATCATATTTACTGGTTTATTTCCATTACAATCAGGCCTTTTTTCTTTGCAACAAAATGCAAAAAAAAAATTGGCCACTTGCTGATTGGGTATCATGTATTGGGCATAATAAGCTCAAATCTTACCCTTCTTCTTTCTGCTGGTTTTCAGCTCATTAGTGTGCCCTTGATTTTTCATTTGAACTCTCAACATACAATCGCATTTAATTTGTAAAGGACATGCTGTTGCACTTCTTTGTGGTGTTAACTGTTAAGCACAGTTGGCTAAAATGGTAACTGAAGGGGGATTTTTGAATTGTAATTCATTGTATGCTCTTCTTTGTGGCGCTAAGCACTTCTGGCTAAGTTGATAACAAAAGGACCTTTTGAGCTGTAATTCTGGTCTATCAGTAATGTTTACATCTTTTTTTATTTTTGTCCTTGTTGTCATTAGTTTCTTGCGGGCTGGACTCTGTGAGAGGACAATTTGTGTTCTAGACTTTTGAGATCCTCAATTGCTCTTCATTTGTTTTTGGTAAAGGAAGAAAAAGAACCCTCAGACATGATGCTCTGAGATTTACATGCTGTGACTCAGAGATAACACTATTGAGTACTTATTTTGCAAATATTAGAATATCCAGTCCTGATATACCTTTTATTTTCTTTTATATACCAGTTTGAATATGTTCATCTCATGTGTTTGGATTTCTAATTATGTTGGTGTGGATTTTGAGGATCATATGTTTGCTTGTTCATTTACATTTCTGTTTTGGTTTAATATTGCTGTGCATTGAATTTGATGCCATGTTCAGTTCTCACCAACATCTGAGCACATATTACTGGCTTACGGTCGACGCCACGTATCCCTTCTAAAAAGCATTGTCATTGATGGGGAAACAAAATCACCTATCTATACGGTTTTGGAGGTATAAAGTTCATTTTCATGCCCTCTGCCCTTTAATTTTCCTCCGCTTTTACTTGAGAATTTTCAGTTAGGTGATTGTTATTTGGCAATAAGGTGTCCTTTTCCATATTGATTTATGCTTCATTCATGTAAAAACAACTCAACTCTCTGCTTTATTCACTAACATAGGCATGCTTTAACACTTGTTGCCTGGGCAAGAGCTAATTAACAGAGGTAGCTCTCCTATAAAGCAAAAAATTGTTGCTCTGGCAAACATAGTTTGTGATCTGCTGACAGAGAATTGATTGAGATAGTTTTTCTATTTGATAATGAAGGGATGAATCTTGAATAGCAATAAAATCTGGAAGTGATTGTGCTAATAATAGACAAAAACATAGAAATTTGTTGTACTGGAAATGGTTTCTTTGAGTGTAAATGTGCCAAGATGATCCTCGATGGGTAATGTATGTGCTTCCAATTAACAACCAGAGCCATGATTGCAATTGCCACAATTATTGAAAACAATGGTTTTGAATTTGGAAAAGAAAAATTCTTTGGAAAAGGAAATTTTAATCCTATTATTTTAGCAGAAAGGGTTATATACCATCTGTATTACTTCTGGGAATCTAGTTCTTTTGAGGTTATCGCTGATGGTTGTTTTGCAATTCCATCTCTACTGTAGACCAGAATTTGGTCTAATCCTCTGTTTCTGTCAATCAGGTTTACAGAGTTTCAGATATGGAACTTGTGAGAGTGCTTCCTAGTGCAGAGGATGAGGTCAATGTCGCTTGTTTTCATCCCTTTGCTGGGGGAGGTCTTGTTTATGGAACCAAGGTTTACACCTCTCTTCGATCATGCTGATCTTATTAGTCTGCACTTTTGAACTGCATAACCGTTTTTGGTGAACTGCAGGAAGGGAAACTTAGAGTCCTCAAGTATGATGGTGCCCATGGTGTTTGTTGTACAGGACCAAGTTACTTTCCTGAAGAGAACATGGCTGAGGTAGAATAGAATGAAAGGTTGCTTTATTTTCTTCTTTTTTTTCATGTTTTCTTCTGTCCTTTTATTGACTAGAGGATGACATTTTTCAGTTCCCTGTTTTTTTGCATGCTTCCAATTATGAATCTACTCTGGATGGCAGAACCGAGCACCAGTGCAATTACACTTAAAATAAAAAGAAAGCACTATTTGATTATCAAAGTTTTATGCAGTGTTAAATGTAAAAGTGGAAAAATGATGTGAAATAAATTTGTTATTAACTAAGGGTTATCATTTTTTTTGAGATTTTCCCTTTTTTCCCATGCGCACCCTTTTCAGCAGCACTGCGATTTGCTATGATACAGTATCAGTTCACCTTTTGAATGCAAATGGGAATCGGGGTGTAAGGTGGTTGTTTGAGCTTTTCCCAAATGATCTGGCTGGTTCATGTTGTCTCGTTCACATGTTAGTGTTTACCTCTTGTTAACAGGAACCGGGTTGCCATATAATGGGAAACGTGCTAGGTTGGGTAGCTTTTTTTGTATGACTCTGTTAGTTCATGTCGAGCTTGTTTTGTTTTGTCAAGTGCCTTAAATTGTTCATGTTGGTGAGTTCTCTACCTGCTATTTTCTTGTCCCTCGGAGCAAACCAAATACTTTACCCTGTAAAAATAAAATCAGCAATTGTTATTGTGAAAGGAGATTGACCCTGTTTCCATGGCAAAATTTGAGAACTTTTTTTCCTCCATTGTAGATTGTCGGCAATACAATCCCACTGCTTTCAAGAATTTAAGTTATCCGACTTCTGATAGTATGTAATTTCTTCTTCTTCTTTTGTGTCGATTGCAGGTGCAGACATATGCTCTAGAAGGTTAAAACCCCATGATTCCAGTTTGTGCAATCTGTGCAGCTCAGGCCTGGTGGTATTGACTCTGTCACCTTATTTCATTTTTCTATACAACGTATCGAAATTTCAGATTCTGCCCTATCAATGTTCGTACGTTTACTGAGGTTCTGCAATGTCTGCTACCATGGGGCCAGAAAGCTCACACCATTGTATACGAGGCAGATGTTTAACATTCGCTGCGCGTCTTGCAGTACCAGATTTGAAGCAGGTTTGACTAACTTCCGGAGATCTACATTTCCTGATTTCCTAAAATTGGGAAATGTATTCTGATTTATGTGCTAAAATGTAAAATATTGTGCCTCAGTAGTATACTAATACAAGTCTGTATTTTTTCCTTTTAATCCCACCTTTTCCTTTTATGCTTGTACCAAAAAAAAAAAAAACTTTTCCTTCTTTCAATTGAACTGTTTTTTATTGCCCAAAATGAATTGTTATTTAATAAGTAGATGTTGCCCTCTTTTTAAATGGGTGCTAGCTCACCTAGACTTTACCTCTGTCATGTTAGCGGATGAAGGAAACATTTTTCTCACTCAAAAAATATAACAAGGTAGAAACACTTTATTTTCTTCTACCCTATGATGCCTTCGAGTTTTGATTCAAGCAATGATGCATGGCAATCACCAGTAAAATAAAATACATGTAATTTCAAAAAACACATGCTTTAAGCAAATGTTACGAGGAAGATGAGTTTCATGCTGAGTTATATTTCTTATCACTTCATATTTGTTATAAATAGTAAAGTTCTCTATTTGATTTGAGGTTGACCTGATTTAAGGCTCGAATTGTAGGTTAGGTGATCGGCTTGATAGATTTAAAAATAATTTAGATAACTAGTAAAAATATTGTTTGATTAATAAAAATTTAGAACATCTTTTTAGAAAATAATAGAATTGAGATATCTTATTGGATCGATCTGAATTAATCTAGATAAGAATACAACAATCAAAAGAAGTAGGACAAAAAATAGATTAAAAAAACAAATGCAATAAAATTGGAGGGGAAGAAATTGAAAAAAAAAATCAAGAAAATTATAACACATAAATATAGAAATCAAAAGTAGAGGGGCCGAATTGGATTGAAAAATCGAATTGAATAAATGTCCAAGGATGAAATTAAAAAAAAAAAACTTCAAAAAGCATCAAAACCAAATAAACACTAATCAAAAGCAAGAAGGCCAAAAATCGATCAAATCACAAATCAAAGGGTACAATTGTTTTTTTTTTTTTGAAGGTTAGGCGTGAATTTCTAGGAAATGAGAGAGAGAAAAGTGAGAAGAGAAAAAAAACCTGATTGGATACAAAAATGGAAACCAAATGAAATTAAATTAAATTCTAAATGACAAAATAAAAAAAATTAATGCAAAGGATAAAACAATAGCAATCAAAAGAATAAAGACCATATTGGATATAAAAATCTAATGGAATTAAACGACGAGGGACATAATTAAAAAAACCTTCAAGAAGCATTAAAATGAAAAAAAAAGTAAAAATCAAAAGAATGATGATCAAATTCAAAACAAATACAAAATATATGATACAACTGATTTTTTAAAGGCTCTGCATGAATACCAAGGCTCTGGGGAGAAAAAAAAATAGAGGAAAAAACTTCATAGCCATTGAACCGTCGCCAGCCTGACCACACACGCCACTCTAGTAGCTGCGCCATCACCTAACGTGACGAATGAGACAACGATCGATAGTTTTTGGCTACCGGAATACGCCCCACACACCTTCATAATGACGCGTGAGACGTTGATGCGTGAACAACATGCATCAGCCTCTTTAATTGATTTATTAAATTTCTAATAATGCAAATTACTAAACAGAACCAATAACATATGAATATTAAAAAAAAAACAATTTGCAAAGATGAAAATACCCTCCCAATCCAGCCCTTTTTTTCAAGTCAAGGGTTATAAATGCTATTTTACTATGCAAAATTGTGTAATGACAAAAAAAACCACCTCCAATATTTTTTAGCTTTGAAGGGTATAATCGTTAATTAACTATACAAATAAATAGGAAAATACACAAAATTCCCGGTATGAAAGGCTAAGTCTTTTAGCTTTCAAGGGCAACAAAATATTTTCACTGTACATTTTAAAAAGTGAATGACTAAATCGCTGTTTTAATAACATTTAAATCCCATAAAAAAAATAACTTTACCCTAATAAAAAATAAAATAGCTAATATACTGTTTGAATCCCCAATATTTCTCCTCGTAATACATATAAAAAGCCGAGCCTTGGATGTTTCTCCTCACAATGACTTTACCCCCACTGTTTTTTATAGTAACTATAATAATAATAATAATAATAATAGACCTACGTCTCATATATCCCTGAGTGTTTGGTGCTTGGTTAGGTTATATTCCATTACTTTTAGGAGATTAATTAGCACAAGCAATACTGCTTTGGATGGAAGAGTGGAGCTCATTGACTCCGAAAAAGTCAGATTTCAAGACTGTTTAATATTAAAAAAGAACACGTTGGAAGCCGAAAGTGCGGCAGCGTTTAATCAGTCACCACGGAAGCACAGCACAGCACAATAAGACAGCCTACCTAAGTCTACAGCAAGAGATGGGACCCAGTTAACCAAAAAAAACAAAAAAACAAAAAACTAATCCCTGAGTAAGTTAAGTCCCGTTTGTTTGTTGGAAAATAGTTTCTTTTTACAAAGTAAATTTTAAGGAAAGTAAATTTTAGGAAAGTGAATTCCGGAAAAATATTTTCCGATATTTGATAGTGTAATGAAAAATAAGTTGGAAAACACTTTCCAGTGTTTGGTTATGAACTGGAAAATAACTTATTAATGTTTTATTTTTTTCAAGTTTATTAAAATAATAATGAACAAATATTACAAATTAAAAGGTTGAATGAGAATGAAATTGAAAAAAAATATAATTTCATAAATTATCTCAGATAAAATAAATAATAATCAAAATAATAGAGATCAAATAAAAAATAAAAAAATTGAAAGATGAAAAAATTAAAATAATAATAATTAACATTTCATAAATTATTTCAAATAAAATAAGTAAGAATGAGGACTAAATTTGATAGATAAAAAATTTCAATAAAAAAATAATAAGAAAAAAGCAAATAGCAATAATAAAAATAAGGACCAAAGTTAATATAAAAATTAAATTTTAAGAGATTAAATTAAAAAATAAATATTCAAAACAAA
>Ga0307517_10012208_pt1 | contig 11820 bp, 3 predicted proteins | sample 23_EM_MG_FD_194515 | JGI IMG/M metagenome (GOLD analysis project Ga0307517, IMG submission 194515) | Populus trichocarpa ectomycorrhiza microbial communities from riparian zone in the Pacific Northwest, United States - 23_EM | ecosystem: Host-associated > Plants > Roots > Unclassified | place... | reverse complement strand
TTAAAAGTTAATTTTTTATTTTTTTATTTTTAATTAATTTTTATGTGTTTTTATATCGTTTTAATGTGATGATATTAGAAATAAATTTTAAAAAATTAAAATATTATTTTAATACATTAAAAAAAACACTTTAAAAAAAACCATTACCACAATTAATTCCAAAAATTACTCTTATTTTGCAACCGCCAAAAATGAAATGGTTGTTACAACCTTAAATCCTCATTTAAACAAACATGTACAAAACCTTTTGGTATAATTTAAAGGTGTTGAGAACTTTAATTAGACCGTTTATAACAAAATAATAAAGAATTTATTTATTTTCTATAAAAAGAACCCTACAGAAAACTGGATGGGGATAATAATCTGGGCGTGTTTGTGCATTGCATTTTGATAACACACTTGCGTACCAAGCTTGAAAAGGAGATCATCAGTTCTTTGTCTCTTTGGAAAACTGATCTAAACAGAAAAAATGTTCATTGAATGTAAAAACAAGTGCACGTGTAAAGATAATTCCCGAGCGACCTCAGCTTTGTCACTTGGTGGCTTGAATTTATCGCACAGATGCTGCTCTAATGTTTATCCTGAAATTAGGAGAATGTAGCCATAGACCAAAACACCATAGCCATATGCATCCTCCGTTTGAAAGAATAGAAAAGGATCGAGATTTTGGTGGTGATATATAGCAGGGATTATTACATGATCCTGGTACCCGTTTTTCAATCTTTATTACAATATATTCACATGGAACAAACATTACAGCTGAAGAAGTTCAAGGCTAGCTAGCCGTGAAAAATTCTGGTAGAGATTTACAACTAGGAACCGCGGGAAGTAATCGGTCATGGACAGCCCATTGTTTCTTTGAATGCATACATAGCAAATTGCAACGCACCCCCTCTCCTCTCTGCTACCAGTTGCATGCATGCCACCTACAACTACTGTCATGTGCTAGCATTCAAGTGAATTAATTAAGGACATTATGCTACGTACCATCCCACAACGCCACAAAAAAGAAATAACAGCAACTTCGCTACAGTGGGAGTAAAAACTGCATAATAAAACAAAGGGAAATGGACCATATATATTGCACTAGCCTCTTCCTTGTTGTGGGTCACGGTCCATTTGCCGTTTGCATGAATGCCTCGCCTTGTTAAGGGGAGGGGAGATGTGGGGTAGAGAGAGCAGTCACAGAGAATGGAAAGATTGGTTTTCCTGGGTTTTTATTGGACGCGACTTGTCATTCAAAGAATCAAAACCATAAGCACGGTGAGAGTCTGGGATCCTTCGATGCTACGTCCCCTCTCACCGTCTTCTAGAAAAATAGCCTGTGATATTGCATCTCTATCAAGAATTTGTGTGCTGTATGCATGCATGGTAGTGTTTGTTGTTGGTGGTGCAGATTGAAAAAATAATGGCCCCGCAGCCACCCCCACTAATAGCGGAAAATGACCTTACATTTTGTAGGGGAAACACACAGTAAGGGGCTGCATACGCGTAGGGATCCTCTCAGGCTCAGGGACCCTTCTCCTATCTTGGCTAATTGAATCTCAATAAATGATATGAATTTAATATTACCATATCATAATATTGTTGTAGCAAGGAAGTTGAAGAATTGAATACTTCTTTATTTTGATAGCTAAAGTCAAATCGAATTTGAAGCACCTAGCTAGCTGAGGTACACGGGTGTCCATTGCCAATCTTTGACCATCTTTGTGGCTAAGACCACAAGAGATGTCGCAAAGAAGGACATTGCATTTACCCTTAGGAAGGACTGCCCTACCTGATTAATGGATTTATTATTCATAATATATTTTAAGAAAAAAACCGTATAAAAATATGTTCTTTCTATGTATTGAGAAAATATCTTATTTTCTTCGAGTGAAAATAAAGCACCAAGACATTATATATACGCCGACAATAGTTCTTGAAAGGTTGTTGACATGTATGTATGGAGGTTTTTTTTTATTTTTTAATTTTTTTGGGTGTAAGAAGACTAGAAGAGAAGAGTAATGTATAATGGGGATATTGATTGAAGGGTGGCAGGCTTTTTTCGGCGGTGGACAGGAACAAGTGCTGCCTCCTTATTGTCCCTATCCGAGGTTCCCACGTGGCAGGGAGGAGAAGAGGGAAGGGGGAGCAGTCCCAGCAGGTTGATTTTGATTGGAGCCTTAAAGGTTTGCCCACGTGGCAATTACTGTCAGCAGACAGCACCATCCTCAAGTGGAAATGAGCCGTTTGATTATGACCCGTCACATCATGTCCGTCTGTGGCTTTGCAGGCGGTCCCACCCCCCTCTTCAAACCCTTGTTAAACGATTGGGGGAGGAAATGACCCACCCATTTTGACCTTGCGACTCACAGTTGTAAACTTCGATTCACCCTGCCCCTCCCTGCAAGCAATTATCTTATTTAAGATTTCAAATACTTACAAAAATAAAAACATTCAGCTAAAATATATTCATTTTTTTGGATAAAAACGTTAATCAAATAAAATTTAAAGAGTGTCTGTCGTTCATGAAATGAAAAGATTAAACAATCATAACTATTTCTTATATTAAAAAAGAAAGTTACTAATATAATTAAGTTATAGTTTATTGGTCTAAATGATCATAATTGTGTTCATTATTTTGATATCTGATATTGATGAGGTTCAAATTTATTCAATGGGGTTATGAGATAAACTAATATATCAGATAAATAATTAATCTCATGGTTCTGACGATCTGATTTGTTCTCTCTAACCAAAATGACCGGTGAATTATATTTGATACCTGTAAGAGGTCTATTTTTATATATTTTGGGACTCTCCGATGCTCAAATGAGTATTGTTTGAGAGAAAATATATACAATCATATTTGAGAGAAGAATTTTTAGAATAAATATATAATTAGGAGTTGAAAAATTAAGCATGCCTTTGAGAGATATCCTGGTCTCTTTTATAGCCCATGATACTTGTCTCTTTCCAAAGAGAAGGGTTTAAAGTGTAAGAAAACTATCTCTGACTGGTTTGGGAGTAAAATAAACCTAGTCGTTCTTGCTTTTGACTCTGCTTTTACTTTTGATTTCTATGATTTTTGAAAAACTACTCTAGTAAAAAACCTCCCATATCATCTATGCTTTAGTTCAAGAGGAGAAAAACCCACTTCATACATTTCTATTGCTGAAACCTTTTCCCCCATCTTTCTTTTAAATAGAACAAATGGTCCCTAAAAACATCAGTTTTATTTCTAAAATGAGAGGTTCTCTTGTCTATAATGAAGAGTTCATGTTTCAACCAGTTCCTAAAAGGAGTAACAAGGGACAAGGGCCCATCAGACTAGGTCCCAAGACAAGAGAGGGTGGTATATTGACATCCTCCTCTGGTAGAGAGATGAGAAACCTTTCTCACAGTAGTTATTCTCCTACCCCTGTTAGAGATACCAAGGAAGAAGGAGGTTGCCCTAGACTTCCAAGGACGACGTCCCCATCAATGTATGTGGTAAGGATGTAGAATGTGTGCCTCACCACCAATAAGGAGAATACGAGGCATAGATGCTCGACCTTGTTGAGCATATAAGCTAATATACCTTAGGTTTCACTTAGAGTTACTTTGAAATTACCGCCCCTTATTTCTATGTATGTAATGAGGTATTCTTTCCCCATTCAAGGGTTCACAAGAGAGGTGTTCAATTACTTCCAGTTGGGTCCAGGCCAATTGTATCCTAATGGATGAAAATTTTTTGTTCTCCTTTGAAAAAAAGTTTTGTAGGTTCGTTAGGCTTAAACCTATAATTAATGTATTTAGAAAATGCTATCAATTGGTGGCAATAATATGCATTGGTTTTTTACTTTCGTTAATAGACCTGTTGGCGTCATATAGAGGGCGTTGTTAGGGGAAGATAATGCATGTTAAGAAATGAAGGGGAAAATGGCTGGTTATAAGATACAATGGGACAATCAATCCCAGAGAGGGGCTGCAACCAATCTGGGGTTGTTCTCATTACTGAAAGGTCCCTTCACATGAAGTAAACAAGCAGCCTCGTCTTATCTCGGATGAGGAGAAAAATTGTGTTGTGTTGGCCTCAACTTCAACTGAATATGAAGTCAATAAGATGGCCAAATGATACTACTAAGCCGTCTTGCAAAGTATGTTGCTTCCCTACTCTTTTTTTAGCTTCCTTCATTTTATATTTGTTTTTACAAGACTAATAGCTAAAGAAGAAGGGGAAAATTCAACAAGGCCTGTAGAAAAGAGCTTACCCCAAAGGTCTTTGTTTCCTGTGGCTGGTAGAGTTAAAGGTGTAAAGGTGATAAGGGACTTTTCCATCATTGATGGTGAGCCCTTCGCTCATGAGGGTTCTATATTGCTGCCTGTTTTAAGAGGATGAGAGACTTTACCTCGATAGAATCTTGTGTTTTAGCCCTATCTATAAAGGCTCCTCCTGTGGTGGTATTTTCTCAGTCTCAGCCTCTTGTCTTATCCACTGAAGAATAACAATTAGGCCTTCCATTAGGGATGGCGTTGAGGAGTTCAATGATATTTTTACCTATTTGGCTCTTATTGTACCCTTTTTAATTTTCCCTCCGTGACACATGAGAAGAGGTAACTCATGAAGGCTGTTCTTGGTGGAAAGTCAGGCCTTTGAAAAATCACCAAAATCCTTTAGTCAGGTCATACGCAGCTGAGCCTAAAGAAGGTGTGTTTGACATCTTGCTAGACCCACAGATGCTTAGGCTCAGCTCGTGACCGAGTTCAAGGGAGTTGAGTCTAGCATCTGGCCAGACCTACAAGCGCCGGGGGTTGGCTCGTGACCGAGTCCAGGAAAGCTGTGTTTGACATCTCACTAGATTCACAAGTGCTTGGGCTTAGCGCTTGACCGAGTCCCGGGAAGTTGAGTCTGATATATATCTTGATAGACCCACACGTCTTTGAGTTCAATGTACAGCCGAGCACAATAGAGTTCGAGCTGGTACTTCTCCAAATCAACATTTGTATGCATCATTTTCAAAGTGATTATTTTTACGAGTAAAACATTTCTTTTGAATACACAAATTTTAGTGTCGGAGGCTATGATAATTAATAAGTGAATTTATACCTTATGTTATCATTCAATTTCGAATATAAAATATTCCACGAAATGGTAATCCCATTGATCTAAATGCCTTAAAAGAAAGAGAGAAAAAAAGTTTGTAGAAGAATACCCTTAATTTTTATTAGTCAAGTCAAAAAACTGAAAGGGTCCCAGGAATTAATGTTCCCGCCTGATTTCAGCAGTCTCCCTCTGTGATTTTGTAGTGAAAAGGAATTAGTAATTCTAATTCTTGTGGGGTAAATTATACATGAAAGGACCTCACCTCAAGCACAGTTAAAGAAGGAAAGGCCAACAGACCTGCAAATTCCGAGGAAGTGAATTAATACAACAGGGAAAACGAAAAGTTGGATGATATTATCCCACGAAAAAATAAAAAGATAAAATTAAGGGGTAAAGACACTTCTTCAATATTTCCAACACATTGGTGGTCTTGGTGTGAATGGAATCCAAAGGTGAAGTTACAGTCACAAGAAATGGAGAGAGAGAGAGAGAGAGAGAGAGAGAAGGGAGTGTCTATAATGGCCTAATGGGGGTAATGTAACGGGGGTATGCAGTGTTTTAATTGGAAGTATTTAGACGTGGTTGTGTGTGTAAATGTGATTCGTTGAAGCCAACTGTGCGTGAAGGGATTGGTGGACTACTGGGAGCTGTTTTCCATTTTTTTTTGGCCACCAGATTTTCAGAAACAAAGCAGCAATGTCATATGCCAATCTTTATCCACTTGATCGACTGATATACAAAAAAGAAGAGGCCTGTTTCTCTTTCTCCTTCTCTCTTTCGTATATATCTACTTGTTGTCATTTCTATTATTTTATTATATTCTAGAATTTTATCCTATTTCTGCATGTTCAGAGATATGTAAGTTAAGCTCATAGATACACATTGCAACTTGAATGCTTTCTCTTTCTGTCTTTACTTCAATTTATTTTTTTACGTCACCATTTATCTCCTACTGAGCTTGGCTTCTTTTTTCTTTTTTTTTACTGATGACTTAATATTGTTAGCTGTGTCCATAAATCCTGGCTTTAATCTTAACTGGCTGGATTTTGGGTTTTGTTGGGGTTTGAATATAAGTCATGAAGCCATTCAATCTGGCTTTTACTTTCATGAAAATGGTTCCCTTAGCTCACAATTTGTCATATATAGGGAGTCAAATTGTGGGGCTGGTGATAAGGCTCCTAAGGTTGATCTTTTCTCATGAGATCGGGGCATCCGACGAGAGAGAAGTTAGATATGGATTGGTCAATTGCAAGGGGCAGTGATAGCCCATTTCCGTACACATTAGACCCAATTTGGAAGAATTTGAAGATGAACATTGAACAGAAACAAAGCACACAAGCCATTTGGCTTTGCTGTGTAGAAAGTCGTAGCAATCCAAGAGTTTAGAAAACATCTCTGTGAATGAATAATGAGAGGGTTAGATGTAGTTTTTAGTCAATTTCAAGGTGCAGCTGATATTTCCATACTTACATACATATATAGATCTCATTCTGGAAGAAGGTAGAGATAAACAATGAACAAAATTAAGCTACAGCAAGCCATTTGGCTTTGTCCTGTAGTAAACATACAGCAATTAATCTCGGAGTTTCTTTGGATTATAAGAGAATCTCTCACAAGCTATCAAGAGCGGTTACGGACTAAAGGGAAAGGAGTGACTGCAATTCAGTTGTGCGGTGAGCATGTAACAGTTTGCAAATCACAGTACAAATGAGCTAGGACTAGATAATCTAGGTTTAAAATCGCATGTTAAAATGATGTATTTTGCTCCCTGCATGCACAACAATTGATCCTTGTGAAAAAACAGTGTCAGTTGCAAATTTGAATATAAAATTTAGATGTTAGTTCTAAGCATAACTCTGCTTTCTCCTTCCAGAGCAGTAGGTGACTAGGGGCTGATCTCTTTATATTTACAGCAGCAATAAATTCTTTTCTCTAGGCTATATTTTCACTGTTATTGCTGCCTGAAAACTCTGCTAAAAGACAGAGCCATGCCTCTGGGTCTGCCACCTCCAATGAGAGTGTGAAAACTTGAAGTGAAAATATATGCAGTGAAAAAAGATGGCAAGAAACGGAAATAATACAAAAAGTAGAGAAAGAGGATGGTATGGAGCATTTCTGTCTTTAACATCCTGTGGAATGCCTTTGCAAAAGGTCCAAGTTCTCTGTTTCAAATGAACAGACTCAAATCATATTGAGCAATTTGTTTTGAACAGAAAATTTGGATTTTTCTCTCCTCTTTTCTTTTTTTTTTCCCTCTTAAAAAAAGGAATTGAAAAGAGAAGGTTACAACAGTAATGGAGATTCTTCTGTCAGTCTTTATATAGGCTTTTGCTGACGTTTCATGAGTCTGGTCCCATAGTACTTGCAGGCAAGATACCAGAATACCCTTTCATCATGCCTAAAATGCCCTCCTCTACCCATGAATAATCACTAGCAAATCAGGAAGTCGTAATCTAAAGAACCTCTCAGTTACTCTAAAAAAACCCTGCTTCTCAATCAATCCAAGAATCCATCTTTAATGGATTTCCTATCTTCTACATGGGAATCACTTCGTATGTACTTTACATGATGATAACTTTCTTACTTCAACCTCTGAATGTTTTAGTTCAATCATTGGATTTTCTCACGCCTTTCTGAAATAATGTTAGATAATCTAAAGCTTTAGAACAATTCTGGTTGCCGTGAAAAAACTTTACACACAAAATATTTTATAAATCTTGATCATAGTAGTTCATATCGGGATATAAGTTGCATGATAATTAATTGATGGAAATATTGTGATTCATTATGTATTTAGTGATTATTAGTGACCCGTAATTAAGTTAGAAATAACTATTAATTGAAAAAATGTTAAGTGCATTGACAAAAATGAGAGGATCAGTAGTTAAAAAACTTAGATTAACTTGAGTGTAGCTGTTTGTGTCTTCCAAAATGAGATGATGTTGGTGATGACCATCTCATGCATGAGACATGCAAAAGTCTCATGCCTTGACATTTACATTTCTACCCTTATAGTTAGAGTTTTTTTTAAAAAAAAATATTTGTGCACCATCAACTTTTTTCCCAAAAAGATATTGGAGATTCGTAGGGTGTTTGCTTTACAAGTTTGGTTTATTGAAGTTATATTCCTTGTTTTTTGTCAGTATCAATATGTTCTTGTAAAGTTATATTTTTATCGAATTCGATACTTCTGTGGCTTTTCTTGATCCCTTTAACTATTGATATAACACAAAACGCTAGCTAGGATTATAGGATTCTCCTCAGTACTGATATTCTGAGCTTGAAGATGGTGGTGCTATTTCCTTTTGGATGGTGAAAGGAGGCGTTTTCACTCCAGGAGGCGGAGTTTTTGTAGTTTGGTTAAGGGTAGTCTAGGAAAGCAACACCCTAATTGCTCATTTATGGCGGGTATTAAAACGGTAAGAAATGTGGTTTGCCAAACCAGGGAAAAATCCAAAAAAATTTTAAAACCCTAGACTGTCATCAAACTAGTATTTATAACACCCATGAGGCCCTTCGGACTAGTACTCCGGATCAGCCTCTGCCTTTCTCTGCGTTGTGTACTTTTGTCCCTCAGACTCAGAATATTGAAAAACAATCCTTATGATTCTTCCTACCCGCACTTTCTTCCTACATTCCTAAGTTGAAAAAGAAAGAGAGAGACAAGGACAGAGAGAGAGAGAGATGAGGGCTAGATCCTCTAAGCAAGAAACTAAAGAGGGCATGGAAACTGGTAAACTTAGGAAGCTGAAGGAAGAGCCTCATCTCTCTGGTGCTTATATACGTAGCCTTGTGAAACAGTTAACCTCTTCAAGAACCAAAGACCCCATGAATCCCAAAGGCCACGGCTCTGCTGATAGTGATGGTTTTTCTGGCAAAAATATGGCCGATTATAGCGAAGGTTTAAGTAAAAACCAAAAAAGCCAGCAACCCCAAGAACCTCAACCACACAAAAAACAGGTCAGGAGGAGACTGCACACCAGTAGGCCTTACCAAGAAAGGCTTCTTAATATGGCCGAGGCTAGAAGAGAGATTGTCACTGCCCTAAAGTTTCACAGGGCAGCTATGAAACAGGCCAATGAACAACAACAAGAACAGAAAAATCAACAAGAACAAGAACAGCAGCAGAAGCAGCAGCAGCAGCAACAATCATCGCTGCCTGTGCAGCTTTTACCCCCTCCTTGTTTTGAACAAGAAGGAAAAATAAAATCTAGGAGAAATCCAAGAATATACCCATCAAACTCTACCGATTTTTCTAATTATCTCGACAACTTTTCCTATAAACCTTTCACTCCTCCTCCTCCCTGTCCTCCTCCATATCCCTTTTCCTGGCCTAGTTCTTCAATTCTTGACCCAACTACCGCTGAAAATATCAACTTTCCCCTTCCAAACCAAACCTTAGGTCTAAACCTCAATTTTCATGATTTTAACAACATAGATACCACTCTTTATTACAGCAGCGACAACCCACCATCAGTTTACTCATCCTCATCTCCATCATCTTCTTCTTTCCCTTCTCCTTTCATCGCCACCGAGGAGATTCCTTCAGTTTCAAATACATGCGAAGGAATGCCACCTGCAGCATTTGATGAAACTGACTCATATGGTGGAGCCGGCTTACATCAAGTGATGGATGATGAGGAGATGGCAGAGATCAGATCAATAGGAGAACAACATCAAATGGAATGGAATGATACTATGAATTTGGTCACATCAGCATGGTGGTTCAAGTTCATGAAGACCACGGGGCTTGATCCTGAAGTGAAGAGTACAGAGGATGATGGCTGCCACCCATTTGAACAGGTCATGGAATTCCCAGCCTGGTTGAATGCAAATGATCAACAACATTTCAATGATCACTTCTCCCAAGACTATTTCCATGATGCTGCCTTGCCTTGGTAAGAACCCAAAATTTTAATATATAATTAAAAGATGCATGGTAAATAAATAAATAATGAGGAAAATGTTTTATGTTTCATGTTGTGCCACAGTAGGTGATTTTCTTGTCATTAAATGAATTAAGAGGTTTTGTTGATTTCAGACAACGAATTTCATTATCTGAATATGGTTTTAGATCAATAAATGCTTGCTAGAACCCTGAATTATACACGGATTAGCTAAGAGGTTGATCAGTGTGGGTTCAGATTTGCAGCAATAAACATTTGCAGTTTATGCTCTCTCTTATCTTATCTTCTTTAAAATTTATGGCTTGCGAGGGACCTCTGAACCTAATCAAGGAGATGATCACGGGCTTTACTTTATAGGCTTGCATTAATTCAATCAGGCCGCAGAAGTTTTTCTCAATTGTTATTTATTTATTGATTAAGATTATTCCTTCTTGGGGATTAACCATCTAGTTGTTGCGTGCTGAAAGAAAGTTTATTTTATTCCACACACGTCCAAAAGCTGTTGGTGGCTGATGAGTTCACTGATTATATGTTTTTGTTTGGTTTTGGATGTACAGCATGGACATTGGAGAAATTGAAGGAATTGATGGGGAGTGGCTAGCTTGACAAGGATTTTGATTATTTTTTGTTAATCAAATCCTTAGATGTTTTGTTCTCTTCTTTTATTGTCTTTCTTTTTATCCATCGATCTTTTTCTTTAGTGGTCTTTGAGCAGCTTTGTGATTTTAATAAGGCTTGCAATTAAGAAGTTAAGGTTGGGCACTGCCAGGCCATGAAGAAAAATAATTTACTCGAGGAGTATGCTTTTCAACTGCTTAATTATATTGAAATATTTATGCAGTTCTCACAAATCATATCACATTTCAACGTTTCGGAGGAGACACGCATCTTCGTATAATTATAGCATAATGCATTTGCCGCATGTTCTATAAGCAACTTCAGTTTTGGGGGAAAATGGCAGCTTACAGCTCACAAATTGGCCTCTTGTTTTATTCTTTATCGTGAAAAGTCTGGGCAGATTCCTGTGATTTTGTTGAGCAGGGTGGTGGAAGTAGCTATTTGTTTAGTCAAGCAAACTTTACCTCTTTGCACTCAGTTTCTGCTACTTCTATATTTCCGAGGGTTCTGATGTATATTGGTTCTGAAAACCAGTCCTTGTTCCTCCAAGAAGTCCATCCCATCTCCTCAGAATTAAATCTCATCGGGTGCAATGCATTACCTGTTTGTTCAAGCATGTTTTTAACCTTGCCAAGCTTCGATCATCATTCGACTTGTATCGCAAATCTGCCGTGTGCAGGTTGACATCACCTTAATTAATTTACCCCTCAGAGTCATGCTGGGAATCCATGAATTCATCTCCTGCATGCCGGGCAATGATATTTATATGATTAGTTCTTGAAAGAAAACAGCATGAACTCATTTAAGCATGGTAGAACCCATACACACTAGTAAAACATATATAAGCGATTTTCTAAGAGGTGTTGTACACAAATATTATTAAACGGGGTTCATCTCGTTAAGAGCTTGGATCCCAAGTTATAAAGTATCTACCGTGTTAATTCGAATTAATCTGAAAATTTAAAAAAAAATATTTAAAATTTTAATATTTTATATAAAAAAATTAAAAAATAATTCATGTGAATATAGACTATGCATGTCGTAAATAATAAAGTTTAAAAAATTATTTCAAAAGGTTTTTTTATCCCACATTAAAAAAACATAACTTTTTTTTTTATTGTGAACATAGAATATATATATATATATATACATATATATATATATATATATATATATATTAAAGTGCTTCAAATCCCATATTGAAAAAATAACCTTTTTTCTTGTGAA
>Ga0307517_10012207_pt1 | contig 11821 bp, 8 predicted proteins | sample 23_EM_MG_FD_194515 | JGI IMG/M metagenome (GOLD analysis project Ga0307517, IMG submission 194515) | Populus trichocarpa ectomycorrhiza microbial communities from riparian zone in the Pacific Northwest, United States - 23_EM | ecosystem: Host-associated > Plants > Roots > Unclassified | place... | reverse complement strand
ATCGTTGTGTATCGTCCTCGATATGGACGGGTTTCGACACCATCTCGGGGTGATAGGAGAACACTGAAGTCCCCGTTGTAGAAGGTTCCGACGAGGAATCGGATGAAGTTGGTGTTTCTGGGGAAGAAGGGACCGAGGATTTGGCTTCGACTTTCGTCTCATCATCGGACGAGTTTATTACGCCAAGAACCGCGGTGACTGGCACTTCTTCGTCTCCGTAGAACGATTGAATGTATTCTGATCCGTCTTCTTGTTCTTCCTCGTCCTCTTCGTCATCAACGACGCGGCGGGTGCGGAACAGCTGGACACCGGCTTGAGGTCGAGGAGCAAGCTCGAGAGCGGAGGTGTGGAAGAAGGGGTGAAGCTGAGCGGATGACCGAGAGGATTGGGGAGGAACGAGGGTTTCGTGGAGGTCGAGGAGGTCGGCCTCGGAGATGGACAATTCGTAGTCCAAGACATCGAGGAACTCCCTCTCCATCCTTCCAACGTCCTTCACTCCGAAAACGCCAGTGGCGAGAGACCAACTAGTGTTACTCAGAGTCGAATCGTTGGAATACTACAAAAAAAAAAAACAAGGTTAGTATGCCAAGATCCAGGGGCGATATAATAGAGTCGCTCGACGTGCCTTATGAGCCAAGAAGAGAGAGCCAAGGAAAACGCGGTGAAGAGCCCAATCTTCCGTCTCGACACACAGGTGGGCCCTTGCCCTCCTCATGTAGACGAGGGCGACGAGGATATCGGTGATGCTCACTTCGGCGGCATCCAAAACCCGCTCGACGAACTTGGTGAATTCCTTGTTCTTGGCGGTACGGGAGGACGAGCGTCCCCTCGAAGTTGTGGGGAGACCGAGAGCATAGTTGACGGTCTCAGCAGACTCTTCGACGATCGCGGCTATACAGAGGACACGAGTTAGCGAACCGCAGTCTGAAAGGTGTGAGGTGGGCGACGTACCAATGAGAGCCCGATCGACCTTGAGCTCGAGTAACTGGTAGATGGACTCTGGGTGAGAGTCACGCTCCATGAAAGAGAATGGGTGAATCATTGTGGATTAGCTGTTCTTGAGTGGCCGAGAGGGTTCGAGGTCCACTGGAGGAGAGGGAGGGCGGAGGAGTGGTGCCGAGACTCGAGAAAGGTACGGTGGTATATAAACTTCCAGACATATGCATCCCGGATCGGCGACACGGCATCACGGAGATGAAATGGGGCAGCACACGTACGCTCACCAAGCTGCGCCTCGAAAGCGACGATTCCCGGGCGCCACACGCCGTTGGTTGTGATTTGTCATCTCCTGAGCGTTCCAGGCGCCGAGGCGAGTCTGCCCGGGTGATCCTGGCTGCGATTCGGCGACGTGATGGCCGAACCCCACCTGACGCCCGCCTACCCACAACTCGCCGGCGTGCGCCCGCGGTACAACACTGGGGCGGCGGCACCCCCACATCCCACATCCCCCCCGTCGGGAGCAGGGAACCCGAACCACAATTCACGGACGCTCGGGCCTTTGTGTCAGGTTTCGATTCCATCTCGACGCGAGCGATAGGCAACTCCGTCGAACACCGAAACCCTTCGATGCTGTGCTGTGCTTCGGATGTGTCAGTGATAGCTATCGATAGAAAATCATCCGTCAGGTGATGGAACTGACACTGAGGTTGGGAACCTCGAACCCAGTTGATGCTGACCCCGCACGATTGACGCGATCACCCATCTACGCGAGACACATCGCTTCCCGGACTGGGACGGCCGTTGCCCGCTGCGTAGTCGCCCTTGACATGGGATGATCGTTGGCCCCGGAGGACATTCCCCGCTGCGTCATCGCACAAAGCCTTATACCCACCGACTCCCTCTCCATCCAGGGGTGGACCTTCCCGTCAGGTACAGGAACTGCATCACCGAGGGGCAAGCCAGCTCGTGACGTCCACCCCGGCCTCTCGCTGCGGTCACCTCAGAACGTTATATCCCTACCCCGTGATGCTTCTCAAACCATCGCTGCAGCGTGTCGGCACGCGGCGACGCGACCAGCCCGTCCACTGGTTGGGTAGGTATACACCTAACAAAAGACCGCTACTCTGCCAACAGTTAATCATCTAACCTCAAACCGGGGTAACCCAGAGCCACGGCAAGCTCGAAACAAGCCGTGCCCAACCGGCTATCACAGATTCGCCCAAGACCCTTAATCAAGCCCTCAGCTGTCTTTCGACGCCCCACGGCGATCGTTGCGCAGTCCGCAACTCTAAATCCTGATTTCCCAGCCCCACAGAGACCTCCAAGCCCTCGTTGAGCTGCAGCCAATCATCTATCCCCGTTAGTCACTAGTCATCGGTGGGATCTCTAGTTTGCACATCAATCTCTCATCTTGGATTAGATAATCCGAGGCGTGTAACCGTTGGATCAATCGCCAATAGAACGGCCTTTCAATTGAGATAACGGTTACGCGCCGAAAGGCGACCCACTTCACGGGTAGATATTCGAGTCGGTGACAAACGAGACCGAATGATTTATATTGATGACCAAGCGGGTATATGTGGATATTACAAGTCGCCCGAAAGCCTCGTGCCCTCATAAAGTTCATGAACGATCTTCACCCTCCAAAACCTACTACCTCATCTCAATTAAGCTGTACTCCACCACGAGTCGCAGCAACTTCGGCGGCCCGGTGCCACAACGTGCGCGCTTGGAGATCCACTTCCCTCCGTTTATCTTTCGCGAAGTTTCACTTACCGGTGTTGGGGCTGTACTAGTCCCCCTCGTACACTCTCATGTTTATTTTTAGCTGGTGAATTGCTTCGAGTCGACCAATGGAACGCTTCCCTCGATCATCCCGGTTCGAGGGGACGGAGCGTTGGGGGTATCATCAGAGGGACTTCGGGAGTACTTACCGTCCGTGTCGGAAACTTTGGAAACTACATCGGGTCCCGTAGGGGTCCAGAGAAAGGACCACGCGTGTCTGTAGGTGTAGGCGTGGGAATAGGCGCAGGGGTGGGCATAGGTTGGGTCCAAGTGACTCCCCTTGACTCCTCTGAGCTTCCCTTTAGCATGCACGCTCCCACACTACTCATACTTACTCACCAATAACGAGGCGCCTGACAATACGGCAAAGCTGGTCATCAAGGACGACGAGACTGGACGCATAAGTGAATGGCAAGGATGTGATACAGAACTTAACTTGACAAACCGACCATGCGGTGGATCCCGCACTCCGCACCTATACCATATCAGCAGATAACGTATATAAGGTAAGCAACGAACCAGATAAACATATCGTTGTGATTCGCGCGAACAACCTAACGGACTTTCTAATCATGGTGCGCAAAGCCCTAACGTCCACATTCAGTCTCGCACATAACCGTGCAGAATGGATGGAAAACGGACACCATGTGACTGTTCCTCGGGGCGGAGGATGCGGGCCCATGTGGTGTTGGTGCCCATATTGGATATTGAGGACTGGACCTGCCCACACACGCTGAATCATCTGGGAAGCAAGGTGCGGCCGCCGCGATCCAGGATATTAAACCTTAGGTTCGACATTAATCCTGAGACAAACACTGTTTCAGCTGTCGGCCCTCCACCCGCATGAAAGTTCGCCATTCACCATCGCCCACAGCGAGACCCCTTGATCATCGGAATGCTGTGTAGTAAGAACACAAACAACGACATATCAAATAGAAGCCTTCTACGCCTGTCGCACACTCTGTGTCAGTATCTTTCCGCCACTCTTAGAGAAACAACGAACGGTACTAGCAGCGAACCGCACTGCAATATGCGACGTGGCGAGTTGCGACGTCGGCACACGGTAGCGACGACAAGAACCACTGTTCCATCTAATGTTCTCGTATGGTGTACTCCAAAACGAGTCCAACTGTGGTGGCGGAAAGTATATCATAGTCGTCACGCCACTCGCCTCTGCATCTATGTGGCCATGCCAAAATCAATTAATATAACTCATCGCGGAGACAGACTCGAAGCTCACTCAGAACACAAAGTGGGACGGTCAGGTTGGCGAACCCCAAGAACAGGGTAGCCCGCTGGTCGTAAACCTTAATCGCGTAGTCCACCCCAGTACGGAATGAGAGTAGCCACATTTGAAAACATGATACTCCCGGAATACACGCGATTCACAGCGGTTTGAACGACAGACGAGGCCATCAAAGACCCGGCCCCCGTCGCGATTGTCATCTAAGATACACGATCGCAGATAAAGACATGAGTATGCGTATTTACGTTTCACCCTCATGGAGCGTTGAAGTGGAGAAAGAAAACTGACCTCGAGCGCGCGCCGCGGGCTATCTGTCCCGCCGATGTTCACCCGGCAACATCCCTAACCTGCCCAAACACATGAAACATCGCCCCAGCCGGCGGATCCCAGCCGATTATCAACGCAGAGGCGAGCTGGATCCCACTCGACGAGAGTCAATTCGGCAGTTTCATGGCCAAGATCCCACGTATATTCGCACAGGCGAGCGCGCTGCTTGCATTCTTCACGTCTTCTCCGGAAAATGACAGGAGGTGCGTGGGCTGTGGTTAGGGTCCTGAGTCGAGTGTATTTGCAAATGAGACGACGTATTGTAACGAATTTGAGGTCTGAAGCCGTAAGATCCCTAGTATCCAAACGGTCCTGGAGGTGGATACCACAGCACCGATAAGCTCATTGCGATAAGTATCTGAAAAGGACACTTACTCCCGGCTCGATGCGGGGCCCACGCTGCGAAATATATCCCCCAGTGCTGAAGATCGACTGCGGAACTATAGGCTCCTAGTAGGTGGGAAGATTCAGCACAGTTTCACATACTCTGAACCCCGAGTAATACCTACATCCCACCTCCGCGGACAAGGAAAACTAACGGGAGAATCTTGAAGGTAGATACTGGTGGACCAGCCTCTCCTTGATATTCGTGCATTGAGTTGTCGGGTGATGGAAGTCGCAAAGGCCGAGGGCATTCGCACATGAAGGCTATTGTAGGTCTCGAAGGAGCTGACACACGTGCGAATAACTCAGGACGCCCGGGAACCGGTTGGTTGGCCGTCCGAATGAATTTGAGCGCGGTGTATTCCCACTGTGACATTCTGGGCCTAGCGTGTGCCACGTGTCCACCACATGTAGGGTCTTGGAGGGAAAAATTCACAGGTGCGTTTGCTGGAGGGCTGAACGGCTCCGATAAGGGCCTTTCGTGTGGGCGGGAGGATGGTTGGCTGACGGTTGACGAGATCAGGCAATCAACCGGATGAACAAATGGTCACTGTGCGGATCACTCGTGCCGGTTCGATCGAGTGAGGCCGACCCCGAGTCGACTTCACCCACTTCAACGCACATCCTTTAGTTTCATTTGCGTCAACCTGCAGGAACCACGGAGAGCTCCTTCTCGAGACCCGGGGGTGTCACCCGCATGAGCGGTGGGTCACCTTAGCGATGCGTGGCCTCCGGTGGACAACTTCGTCGGCACCCGGCTTGCACTCCCAGTTCCGGGTGTTTTCGACCTTCACCAGGCATATCTGCGCCCCTAACCGCACTGGCGTATTGCTGAGTTGTATTACTGAGGTAATCCATGGGATGCACAGGTGAGGTAAGCAGGTGTCGCTCTGCTTCGATGTCTGAGCTCCCCTAACTTCTTCCACCGGTATCACGGTTCACGCACCGCAGATAATAGGCGGTGCTGACTATGCAAAAGTGAATGAATCGCTCTGGCTCGCACACGTTTCGAAGTTGTATTACATGGCCCAACGATAATCCCTGAGATGTCCTCCGCGCGGTGCAGTAAGTTTCCATTCCATCAACCAATCCAGGCTTATGATTGGTAGGTTCCCGATATTTGTACTCTGCCTCACCAGCCATGCAAAGCGGGGTGAGTAGAGCACCTGCAGCGCGATTCACGCACGACTAATTATCTATTGATTTGGGAAGCCCTCTAACGAGTACATATACCCGTGGAGTAGTGTGGGTCCCGGGGCCCGCTCACGTCGGTGAGTTGAGAAGACAAAGGTCAGATCCCATCTGGCCACGCGAGCTCACATGATGCATCCCAGCTTTCAGAGCACATCCCACACAATCACCCCCACAATGCCATCACGAGTTAGGGGAGTGCCTCGGGGAATAAGGTGAACTCCCCGAGTCTCTAGTTAATGCTTCCAAATTTTTCATTTATTCCCTTTACCCACGGGTGCACAGGAAACTCTCTAACAAAAGACCGGCCGGACCAGTGGAGAGTATGTCGAACCATGTCCATACACACGTGCCCGCTGAGATGAGTGCTACGCCACCTGGGGAAGTCACGAATGGGCGGACCGACCCTTCGTTGTGGTTTCCGCCGGAGCCCCACAGCAACAATCCCGTTGCACAGCCCCCCTCCCTGTCGCTACGATAAAATGTGAGATTGACCCCACTGGGTCGGTGGTGGTTAGTTCCAGTGATGGGGGGAAGCAGGGGGAGAATCGCGATGCGACCGGCCTGTCATTTTCAGTGAAGGGGGCAATGATATGCGGATACCGGACGCCGGTGAGCGGCAGCGCCGACCGAGCGCCGGCATAAGAGAAACGATTCGCCTTTGGGGGCAAAAGCCAACGTATATATGTGATGCGTGACATCCTATCGCGACTTGCCACGCTTGAAACATGAGGCGCAGTATATAAGGTCAGAACGAGGCCTCGAGGAATCCACAGAAACCTGCAGTTTGTTTGGAGCACGTGGCCGTTTGTAGGATTCCGTGTACGCTGTATTCGCATCTGTCTGAGAAACATAGGGCGGAAGAAGTATTGTTACATTCGAATCTGGTCTGCAGAACCTCTACATCGTTGTATCCATGACCCAGATCTCGGGCTGAACGGAACCTTTGGAGACAGATTCCAGCTGCACCAAAAACATGTTTTCGAGTTTCATGAACCCCTCACCAATTTTCCATCGCTTGTTGGTGGATCCATCGATGGTGTGCGACTTTTAATTGCGGTTCGGTTTTTAGTGACGCCGGTCATGCAACACGACGATATAAACTCACAGTCATCGAGTCTAAGTACTGCTCAACCTTCTTGGCAACCTGTTGTGCGAGCTTGCTGCGATTTATTGGGACACGTTTCTTCTTCCAGTTCAGCATAGAAATCTTTTATCACAGTAAACACGTGGAAACACAACGGGGACAAGCATCCATACCTGGAGTAGTTTGTTGGGCGGGTAGCCGGGGAACTTGGGATGGGTCAACTCGGAGACAATGTGAGAGCCACAATAGTGAACGAACCGACAAACGACACGAAATAGCCTTTCTCGGGGTGTCCTGGAGTATTATATCGTCCCGTCCGTCGAGGTCCGTGAACCTGTCGTCGAGCGCATCTCTCATATTCACGCCCGGGAAACCGTTCACGCTGAAGGAAATGGGTGCCGAAGCCTTGAAATCCCACTGCTTCCGCCCACGATCATAAGAGTTCTGTGATATTTTACGCCAGTTGAGTGGGGGGAATGTTGCAACCTGGGATTGAGGTGTGGAGGTCGATGCAGAAAAAACGGTACAGAGGCTTGCTCCTTCATCACCTGGGGTGACAGTTTGAGATGGAAGGTTCGGTGGGTTGGGGGCGTCGTGGGGGGAGAGGGAGGAATTTGGTGTGATCCCGTGGGCTGATTGCACGTCTGGATTATTCAGGAAGAACCAGTATAGATATTCGAGGTCGAGCGAAGCGGAGGACAAAAGTGGTTCGGGGGTGTCCTGGGGGAGAAGCAACTCCTCAGAGGCAACAGAGCCCGGGTTGAGGGGTGAGGCGTCGGGATACTAAATTCTGAGAAAAAGAGTTGGAGAGATGAACGGTCGAGATACCCACCTCGTACCATTCGGTGAAAAGAGGGTCACCGAAGCCTGCAAAATCTTGTCCGGTAGCCATACAAATGCGCCCGACTTTGCGGTGGCAATGTTTACTCGACCAAGGGGGGATTTTATACCTTCCAATCCCAAGCCTTCCCGCCCTACACCTGATGGCCACCGAGATTTTCAAACAGACAACACGTCTATGGGGAAGGCCCACGTGCGGACTCACGGTTCGAGGACCGGAGGGAACGCTCAAACTGTTGACTGGTTCGCATCGGTAGGGACTGACGAACTGACGAATCGCGCGAACTGCCAAGAACAGAGTGTCCGGGGGTACAGCACACCTTCCAGAAGTCACCCTAGTTTTGATCCCTTGATGGCCCGAGACGGTGGAACACATATCGCTGTCAGAGGTTCATGGGCTCCGAGACCTGTGCAAATCGGAGACAAGCGCGCTCGTGACCGCGTCTAACGTGGCGCCGGGGGGATCGAAATGGCAGAACGATGGCTCGAGGAGCGACAGCCCAGGGCAGGACAGGACAGGACAAAGACAAGGAGTGCACGAAACAGCATAGAACCGGCGCACCATCCCAACCACTCGCCTCTAGAGATTGATTCAAGTCGTTTGCGATAGTAACCAGCCCGAGGTATTATACGCTCATGCATGACCGATTTTGGGGAAGGCACACGGAGAATCCTTCACGGTTGGTATAACAACTGCGTCCCTGGGTTGTGGAGGAGGGGGTAGATTCGGGAGAGGGAGGGACGGACTGGGAGATGAGGATGATGGGATGGGGGATGGGAAACGAACGAGGGATCCAGTGTCGCCCGGGTATTTAAAGAGGGAACTAATTTCTGGAAATTTAGCGGACAAAAACGCCGTTCTGAAGTTACATATTCAATAATCGTGCATGATGGCTGACTAGAGTGATGCCATGCATCCATCCGATTCTTTTATAGAGAACCCGAAAAGAACCCCTGTTGCGCTGCCGACAGCCCCCCCGTTCTGATGTTTCTCATGATACGCGGCACTCCCTGCTGCAGGATGTGTTTTTAACACCAGAATGCAACCCGAAGCCGCGGAACGCCAGGCGGAGGAGCAACACCGAATGGGAGCTCCAGAAACCCGCCCTTTTTATTAACAGTGATTAACAGTGAAAAGCTTAGGCAGCAGGCTCGGGTACCGTTCATGATCCTCCTTTGCGAGTTGGTACCCCATCAGTATTTTGGCATGTTTATTGAGGGTCATTATCACGCGGTATCAATGTGCATCAGTGCGGGAACCCCAGAGGAAACCGGCCAAAAAGAGTGCCCGAGTCAGCCACATAAGGCCGACAGGCGCCACAGTCGAAGACTATACATTCATAGGGGACGTTCGCGAGTGCCAGCGATTGACAGGACTTGGTTTAGGCGCAATCGCGTCGGAGTCCTGCAAGGGTCCCCATGGAATCGACTCGATCGTCACATGAGTCTCCGGATTTGGTACATAGAAGACCCTTAGGGCCGCGAGGCAAGTTCCAAAGGGTGGCGGGGCAAGGCTCTATGGCCCCGAGCAGATAAAAGAAAAAAAGAAAAAAAGAAAAAAGGGCGTCCCGAACACGGGAAGCAACGGCGACGACGTTTCAGGTTGCGTGTACAGCCCTTTACATATCGGAACGTCTCCGTGCCCACGCATCGGAAATGAGGTGCGTCCCAGATGGAATGGTTCTATACGTAAAATAACGAAGCTCCAGAACGGAGACGCACACATAAGGTATAACATGGATTGTCTGCCTCGTAATCCGCCCACAGATACCAATATGAATGGGAATAACTATTTGGGTTTAGAATTATCTGCTACGGTAAATGGGTGGCTGCCATAGGGAATATAGAGTAGATAAGTGCAATGAATGCGTACTTATACCTACCAAACACAAATGATGAAACGCCAAAGAATCTCCACGGAAAACGCGAAAGAGCGATTAGATCAGATGGAGGTGGGGCTGCCGGGAAGACATTGACACTTGTTCCAAGGCGACGAGGACGACGTGACTGATGTCCACGAGATTGGAGGAGAGCGCCGTTACTAAGGCACCAAATCCCAGCCCAAAACCAGCACTGCTGGAACTTCAGGAGACAGTCCACTTTCTTTCGGGGAGGGTGCGTCTTCGATCCTCCGTTCTTATCTACACTAGTGGTCAGACCAGGTGTCAGAAAATGGGAACATGCACAAACCTACTGGTCCTGCATGGGTGGACAGCCGGGCCACGGCAGCGATGGAATACACTGTTAACTGCATCACCCATCATGTAGGGGACGCTAGACATCTACAAACAGGGGCACATAGCCTTGGAGCCGATCTGGCGTCACCGGGGAGAAACAGGAAGCGTTCCCTCACTAGCAACAACCGCACGCTATGTTCGATCCAGTAGTGAATGTGCCACTGCCGGTTGACCAGGCGCCCGGAAGGAGGGTGACGACGAGCAACAGGCCAGACACTGGAAGAACAGTCTGCAGCAACTAGGCTGGAGACAAAGAGGGATTGAAAGATATGTAGTATGGTGGAGGGTGAGGAGACTGAAGCAACGACGGCCTCGACAATGGTGACAAATTAGCTTCAAGGAGCACGGGTATCGATTCCCACGAGGGAAGTTGAATAACTGGAATATCAAGCAATCAATTAGTCTCGGACCCAGCCGTTCTGAGTTTTAAAATTATCCGTGTTTTAAAATTACCCGCGCGGTGCAGGGGTGAACTCAGAACGTCTGGTGTACTCTGTATAGAGAGGGCCACGTCACTGTCACGCGATCCCAAAATGGTAATCGAACAAACCCTACACTCAGTCCTAGAAATATAACCTCCATTTTCTCTGTATTTTTGAACTCTCGCCATCAACCGTCCGGCCTCCCGCCCACGGACGCTCGAAATGAAGCCAACAACCCAGTAGACTTGATGGAAGTTGGGCGAGATTTCTACCGAAACTATACCCTGAAAAGGTGGCTAGCAACGCGTGTTGGTCTGCATGGACAGCTTGAGCCTGAGTTGGGGGAACGAGCACTTGACCTGAGATAACACGGTCAAGTATCACGGGGGTGTCTTGATGAACAGTTTGGCCCACCCCCCGAGATCGTTAAACAACGGAACAAGAAGTCGGGGGTCGCACGAAGGGCCCTGCCACAACGGGCTGTTTGCCACATCACTCAATTTATCAATACCGAGGTGAAAATCGCGGCTGAAAAGCTCAGCGACGCGGACGACCTCATCGAAGAGACCCTCCTCTCGATCACACCACCATTGGTGATGGCGTTGCTGAAGCCAGAAGTATCAACCCTCTGGAGAGCCGTTCGTTCCTAATAGGTGCTGACTTTACCGCCGCGGCGAGCGATGCGCGTGTCGCGTTAACATCATATCCACATCTTCATTTCCTCACGTTCTGGGGTGCATTAGGGTAACTCTGTTGCGCAGCCCTACGGTGAATCCAATGGTGAATTTTCCACCCATTCGGGGATGTCGCGGCTGATGTCTATCGACGCAACAAGTACAAAGAAAAGAAATGGTGAAATAGTGACGGGGAGTTACAGCCCATCAGTAACGAGTCACAAGCGTTACCGTGATCCCCCCTCCCCCTTACAAAGTTCACAAGACGGTAGGGAGGACTCTCTGCAGGCACCGACAAAGATCTGGGTACCAGATCCTCTGATAACCGATCACAAAAATTCAACTCCGCTCGGCACTACCCCGCCAGTCAGACGACCCCAGGGAATATCCTGATGTCCTCCCCACCGGCTTGATTCTAGACTAGCAATCAATAAACTTTCCTTTGTATGGCGTGGGAATTACGAAGCCCGAAGGGTTTTTCGTTCTTTACTAGAGTTTTTTAGCCGATACATGATCTAGGGAATGAAACATCTCTGCATCACGTGGACCCCCTCCTTTGGCTTCGGCAAGGTGCCGTGAGCGAGCGATCGGCACCAACGTCCAACGGAGGAGAGGGGAACGCCTCCTCTTCGATCTGCGTCCCGCCTTTCACTCCTGCGCCCATTATCCGCATCCAGAGCTCTCATATT
>Ga0307517_10012206_pt1 | contig 11822 bp, 15 predicted proteins | sample 23_EM_MG_FD_194515 | JGI IMG/M metagenome (GOLD analysis project Ga0307517, IMG submission 194515) | Populus trichocarpa ectomycorrhiza microbial communities from riparian zone in the Pacific Northwest, United States - 23_EM | ecosystem: Host-associated > Plants > Roots > Unclassified | place... | reverse complement strand
GGTTAAAATCTTATTTTATTTGATTGAATATCTTAATTTACATTCATCTCTTGATTTTTTCAGTTTTTTTCTTGGTTATTATTAATGATTTTTTTTATTTACATAAATAATTATTAATTTATTTAATTAAATACTAACATGCTTTCAATTTATTTTTGAATTTTATTATAAAAAAAAACATTATAACAGTCAACATACCCAATATTTTTTTGAAAAAAAAAAGTGTAACCCCTAGCGAATCACAGACTAATATGACCTAAAATTCAAGGGAGGTAGGCCAGTTTAGAGTAAAACAAAAGGTAAAATATAATCATTCGAAAAACACTACTAAAGAGAAAAAAGAAGATAAATTTTCCTCACAGTGACACCAATCTTTCTGGAAAATTCCACATCTTTCTTCCTGGCCCTCAAGATGTTCGAGACACATCCTTCTCTTTCTCATTTTATCCCCCCCTCTTGCCCATCAAAACCAACACCACATTCCCAACGAGCAGCAATAAAACACTACAACCCCAGCACCGCAGCGTATAACCAGTTTTTGTACTCTCAAGTTTTAGCAGGAAATTAGTTGAAGAAGAGTAGAAATCTCATTATAGTAATGGGAGTGGATTACTACAACACATTGAAGGTTGACAAGAATGCTAAAGATGAAGACTTGAAGAAGGCTTATAGAAAGCTAGCTATGAAATGGCATCCTGATAAGAACCCGAATAACAAGAAAGAAGCTGAGGCCAAATTCAAACAGATCTCTGAAGCTTACGAGGTTGGTATCATGATCACTCTACCTAGTATCTCTATTCTATACATAATAGTTCTTTATTGCTATATGTTTTTAATGCTCTCTGCATACGGAGTGATAGCTCTGTTCTAGAGGGGCAGCTACTTATCTGGGCTGGCGGCAATTGGTCACACCTTTCACGCTGAAATCACATTTTAGGATCTGGGTTTTGCTTTTTTTCCCATAATTGCTGGCCTTTTTAGGATTTCCCCATCAAAATCTTCTCTGTTTTCATGGTGTATAGACAATTTATTGCCTCTCATATTTGGTCTCTTTTTAGATCATGCAGAACTAAATAGGAACTCATGTTTTGTATGCTGATTATTTTACAGGTTCTAAGTGATCCTCAAAAGAGAGCAATTTATGATCAATATGGAGAAGAAGGGCTTAAAGGTCAGGTTCCACCACCAGAAGCTGGTGGTCCAGGAGGAGCAACCTTCTTCTCAACAGGAGATGGGCCGACAACATTCAGATTCAATCCGAGAAATGCTGATGACATTTTTGCTGAATTTTTCGGCTTCTCGAGTCCATTTGGAGGAATGGGAGGTGGTGGTGGTATGAGGGGTGGTTCAAGGTCATTTGGTGGAATGTTTGGGGATGATATTTTTAGTTCTTTTGGCGAGGCACGTCCAACCAATCCAGCTCCTCGGAAGGCTCCTCCAATAGAGAATACTTTGCCTTGTAGCCTGGAGGAGCTCTACAAGGGGACCACTAAAAAGATGAAGATTTCAAGGGAGATTGTTGATGTTAGTGGGTAAGTGGTACCTTATCAATCTTGTATCCCTATATTAATAGACATGATATTGTTTGTATGAACAAGACAGCAATTGCATGCTTTGATTTGTATCAGACTTTATATCTTAATTCTGGCGATGGTGTGTTCCTTCCTGTCTTTGGGATGCTTTGAACTTGATGGGATTTAACTTGCCGTGCACCCCTAGCCAACGTATCTTCAGCATGATCCTTTCTCTCGCATATATTAACTGCTGGTTTTGTGATACAGGAAAACACTGCCAGTGGAGGAAATCTTGACTATTGATATCAAGCCTGGTTGGAAAAAGGGAACAAAAATAACCTTCCCGGAGAAAGGTAATGAGCAGCCAAATGTTATCCCTGCAGATCTTGTCTTCGTAATCGATGAGAAACCACACAGCACATTCACAAGGGAAGGCAACGATTTGGTTGTGACGAAGAAGATACCTCTTGTGGAAGCTCTAACAGGCTGTACCGTTCATCTCACGACCTTGGATGGGAGGACCCTCACCATCCCCGTCAACAACGTGATTCATCCGAACTATGAGGAAGTAGTCGCCAAGGAAGGTATGCCAATACCGAAGGACCCATCAAAGAGGGGCAACTTGAGAATCAAGTTCGACATCAAATTCCCAACAAGGCTATCTGCTGAGCAGAAGTCAGGAATCAAGAAACTATTAAATTCTTAGATCCGGCCGATAGTACATGTGAATATTTTTTGAGATGGTTGTGAGTTTCTGCCTCTGTCTTGTGTCTGTATGGCTGAATCAATAGAGCATTCATTGTCAGGATGAATAAAAAGCAGCGGTTTCAGCCTGTGCCCTATTGGATTATATAGTGTACTAATGATAACTACTAAACTAAGTCATAAGAAGATGCTTGTCATAAACAGCACTGGAATGCAATAGTATAGTTTCGTTCTTGTGCTCTCTGGGTGTGTGGCTAGCAAAGACGGAGAGATGATACCACACCTGCTCTTTTCCCCCATATTTTGTTGCTCTTGGGCTATTGGCTCTTCATCTTTAGTCTCGCATTTCAAGTATTTTACGTTCGCCTTCGATTGGAAACAGAGGCAGCCTGGGGAGCCGCTGGGTCTCCCTGTCATGCTTCATGGAAGGATGTGAAAATCCCCAGCCCCGAGCTTGCGCTGATAAGCTTCTCGTCGGCGTTTCTTGTTTCCTTCGCTTAGAAAGAAATTCTCAGGAAAAGGGAAAATAACGTTAATTTGCTATATTGACAAATCTGTGTCAGACAAAACTTCATATAAAATAGAACAAAAAAAAAGGGGAAAAGCCTCATTTTCCAGGACACGCTTACAAATACAATCCAATGCCCTCACTAACAATGATGAATTACAACGCGAATCTGTCTAATTACTTTCTACCTCCTCTTTCTGCTATGTATTGCCCGCTAAAATAAGAGTAAGGGGCAATTCTCTTTCTTACTTCCCCCTATTATACATTAATTTAGCTGGCTGCCAGTCAAGCTGCGTGATTCAAAATTTTAAAGGCAGCTCAAATATATGACTATATCAAGCGCATTAGCAATATGCTTCAGTCACTGTACTCGTCTGAATCCGCAGAGTCCATACCTTCATCACTCTGCACCCGATTGGCAGCCCTGTCTGATCCATCACTCATTTCCATGTCCCCCTCTGAATCATCATCTCCCATAGCTTCAATGCCGTTAGAAACATTTGCATCATCATCACTCACCTCCATTGGATTTCTATTCCAACCATTGGAAATGCCATTGAAACCTGGTTCCCAATTTCCTTGCCCATATACCTCTTCAACATTATCATCAGATTCTGCTTCTTCCATAATGTTGCTATTATCATCACCATTCATCCTGCCTTTTTTAACACTCCAATCTTCATCACCAATGTTTCCAAATGATTTAACATAGTTGTTGTGGACAGCTGATTTTTTCGATAGGTAGCTCGTGGAGGCAACCTTGTCAGTCATCCGACCAAGCAAGGGCTCCTTGGGTTGCATCTTTTCCACTCTCCTCTTCCTTACTGTACGTCGACCCCGACTAGTTGCTTGCAAATTTGTTTTTTTCCCCTGCTGCCTTGGTCCTTGATTCAAATTCTGAGTTCCCCTGGAAGAACTCTTCCTGCCTGTATCAGATTTTAAACCAGGCATTCTTCTCTGCCACTTTGTTGCAAGTCCTTGATCGCGCCTCCCTCGTCCACGTTTATAACTGCTCTGCTTACCACGTAGATCAACAATATCTTCTTTAATGTGCTCTTCTTGCTTTGTATCTTTTAATTCAACATCTTCATTCTTAAAGGGAGAATATCTTGAAGAAAGCTTCTGCATATGAGAAAAACCAGGCATATATAATCACATTCAAAGAATATTTCATATCAGGGATCAGCTATAATTTTCCAAAATGCCACTGGTGATGATCTTTTAACTCAGTGTGTGGCCCCAACTTGCCCATAAAAGGCGCCTTATCAAGCATGGGTTTGCATCCACACTCTTCCCCTAACTAAGGGTATAGGTGATGATCATTCTAAAAGCTGTTAAAACTTGTGGGATCGTAACTTCCTTTAAAACACTCAAAGATTCCAACTCATTTAGGAATTTTGCAGAACTTTCTGCTCAATTTAAAAGTGGGAAAAGGAATGAGGGATGTCAACCCACCTCCCCTCATCTCAGAAAAATAAAAAAAGCCCATGTAGGCAGATCTTAGCAATGGCAGTAAATGAAACAGAAAGTGAACAAAAAAAGCTGGGGAGAATTAACTGACCATATATAGTTTGACTGGTTTGTCTGCAGAGGGCTTGGGTTTCTCATTCTTTACATAAATAATAGATGCATCTAGCTCAAAAAGCCTCAGGGCCACAGCTGCAGTGGTTTTTGGCATCCATGGAAGTACAGGAACCAATCCCAGACTAGCAGAATCATGTGCTGCACTCCCTGACAATGCAGAGGAGCCCAATAATTCTTTAGTCATCTCAAAATTCGATGACAATCTCTCTCTTTTTATGGCACTCTCAAACACGGTCAATATCTGCAAAATGAACTCTAAAATAAGCAAAAACATCCCACCAGGTATGTAATATTCTTGTTACTGTAATGTCTTGCTGCAAATCCACACGCACATTTGTCCATTTAAAAGCACATTAGCTAAGCAAATTGTTTATCCACATGGGCAAGCAAATTGTTAATCCACGTGGGCATATCGAAATCCATAGTCTTTTCCAGCCTCAGGACTGCACTGCAGCAAGACCATAACAGGGCAACAGCAGGATAAATTAATACACATCATTCTTCTATCTAGCGCTCATATATATGTATAACAGGGCAACAGCAGGATAAAATTAATATACATCATCCTTCCATCGAGCATACCCATGAAATGTTTTTTTTTAAAAAATAAATAAGTGCCACGACAACAGTATGTTTCCTCTGAACAAAAAAAAAAAACCACTTCCCTGCCCCATCATTAACAGAATACAAGTAACCGTAATAGATGTAACAAAGAAAATCACAGAGCATCACTATTTAGGGAAAGAAACTAACTAGGCATTACATATTTATGCCAGATATTGAACAGGAAAAACACAAAAAATATGCATGTTAATTTTTTGTGATGTGTAATAAGTTGAGAACCTGCAGGAGTTCCTCAGTTGATGATGGCATTGCCAACTTCATACCCCAGTCCTTCCTGGGGATTCCCATCCAAAATGACTCAAGAGCTTCTTGCGGAACAGATACCTGCAAACTCAAAAGTGAATAATATCAGTCAGCATGATTAATAATCATCAACACTTGGGACCCAGACTAAGAAAATATTTTCCTTTCATTTGTAAAAAGATTTAATTACACTGTCATATGAAAATTTCCAACCTCAATGCAACTTAAAAGTGCCGTCAGCAATCTGGTTCCTGGAGGTAAAGAAGAATCACAAGTACATGCATTTCCAGGATCAATCTTCCTTTTCTTTTTGCATTGAATCTCATGTTCAGCAAAATCAAATTTCTTGTTTTCAAATTTAAATGTTTGGTGGCAAGAAAGACAGTGGGGGTCTTCAGAGAGATAAGTGTCAAGACACAGGTCACAAGTGTCCAATAATTGCTCACATCTTTTCTTTCCATATTTCACGGCACATAACGTTGAGGAATTAAAGCACTCTTTCCACATCCAGTTCTGAAAATCCTGGTACCTTTTCAGAGCACCCTTCTTCTCTGCTGAATTTCTGCCAAGCTCAATACTAAACAAAGAAAAAGCATCCAAAGTATCTGAGCTGGAAACACAAACCATACTGCTAGGGCTGTCGTCTGCTGGGCAATCAGCAGTGTCTGTTTCAGCTGTTTCTTTTTCATCTGTGGTTCCACTTTGGCACACAATGTTTGCAGATCCCAAGTTCCTTCGAACATTTTCTTTGAAAGATAATTCAATCTTTTGCAACATTATACACAAATGAGATTCCCTAACCCCACGTGTATCCAAAGATGATAAAAGTGTATCAAAAGCCTGAACAGAAATAGAGTTGAATATGGTATCAGTGAATGCTGCAAGGCATCAACCAAAGAACAAAAACTCATCATATGATCCAAGGAGGTTCACATCCTCATGTGATCAATCATGAGAGATAAAGAGAGACTAGCATCCATCAGTAAAGAGATTATTTCCAATTCTAGCAAGTGGAAGAGGAGAAGTCCTAAAAGAGAAAAATTCTTGTTTTTAATGCTAGGACAACCTCCAAGGAAAAAGACAGCAGAAAGGTAGAGGATGAAAAGAGAAAACATGTGCTTCCACCAGAAGAGATATCATATATTCGTGTTCTTAGATATTTCCTGAAGAAAGAAGGAAAAGCACAAATTCTCTCCAAGATTCTCTAACAATTGCATGTCAAAGCTACATGAAACCAAAGGACAACATCATCATATCCCCCCCTTCTCCCCAATAGGTTGCATCAATACAAATACAATTATTCAGATTATGTCTGCGACTAATATATCCATGGTCATTGGGGGATAACTGGCGGTATTCATCTTAAGAATCCCATTTTAACTCTGGCTTTAAGAGTCCAAGTAAAAATTAAAAAACTTTTATCACAAATTCTTAGAGATTATTACAGCAGAGCTTGCAATCAAAATATAAAATGCATAAATCACAAAGAGATAAATTACCTCTTCCGAATCAATAACCCTCCAATTTCCATCATGTAATTCTACGAAGATCCTACCAGAACAAGGATCATTTCTAGAAGCAGATGCCACAAACTGCCAGTACCTATTACGTCTGCGATCTTGGCCAAGGGGCAAGGACCTGTAAATACACATCTCTTCTGCTAGGTGGGCAATATAAGCTTTCAATTGTGAACGGGACCTTTTTGAAGCATATCCATGCTGCTGAGCTGAAATGTTATCTGGATTCAAGGAAAGATCTTGAATAACCAAAGCTTTCTCAGAAAGAGCACAGCTTCCATGATTCTCTGCATCTTCTGGCAATGGTTTCTGATCCTCAGCATTACTTGGAGATGCTTCCTTATTTTTGCCATCAACAAGAACCAAGGGGCTTTGGCTGCCCTCCACAGCAGAACTAGTGACTTGTGTTTCAACTTTTCCCCCAGTAAAAGATGGAAAATCTAATTTACTGATGAACTCTTCTTTCAACCGACTTCTATCTAATTGTGCCTCAGCCCACATTTGCTTTTTAAGAACATTTGCAGCTTCCAAACGATCCTGTAAAACTTTATATTAATTACAAGGGAAAAACTAGCAGCTTCCTGGCATGAAAGTGATTTAACATTTGACAAAACAGAATTAGAACATTTACCTCAAGAACAGCACGGATGGAATTCCCTTCGTTCGAAATACCAACTAACACAACAAGGGCACTAAGACGTTCTTCGACACTGAGATGAGAATATTCCCCTTCAGTGAGTCCCTGAATCCATGATTCACCTGAGTTGTTTTCATCAATTTCAATATTTTCTTCATCTGCATTATTAGTCCCCTCATCTTTATGAGTAACACACTGCTCAATGATACTAGGAGCCACTGCATCCTTTGGGCCATTCAAAGAGAAAGATGAAAGACCTTTCTCACACTTATTTTGTACAGTTAATGAAGCGTCATTACTGACTTTACCACTTCCACTCCCAGATAAAGCATTTACTTTGCTAGAATGGACAGTGCTTTTGTTAGAACTTATTGGAGTGGCTAAATCATCAACTTCAGGATCCTCATCAGCATCTCCTTCAGAGTCCTCATCTCTTTCAACATCATCAGCATCTTCTCCACCTAAAAATCCATTTTCAAATATTCTAATTTTCTTTCTGGCTTCTGCAAGTATCGCCTCAGCATCAGCAGGATCCTTTCTGAAAGCTGCCCGTACACAATATGTTGAAGGAGCAATTCTTTCAAAAAGCTTTTGATCCCTTGTCAAAGCAACAGAAATAGATGCCTCTGGCGTCTTGCTTGTTGTCAGGTCTCGAAGTCCAGATTTCTGTAAGCAAAGGGGACAAATGAGGACAATGACAGTGAGGAAAAATTAATTTTAACAAACAAAACTCACCTGAATCCTGTCTGCAAGTTCTAGCACTGTTAATCCTTTGCTACCTTCAAGAGAAAGAACATGAAAAGCTGCAAACTTAACAGTTCCAGGTGTCAACCGATGCCTGGATCTTCTAGGAAGCAACAAACCCTTTTCTCGCATTAACACAAATGCATTTTCAGCTGCTGATCCGTTGCGTATAATAGAAACAATATCTTCACAATCTTTAACCTGCAACTAACAATACAATCATCTGTGAGTACATGAAAGGACAAAGCATAAAAATAATAATCAGTCCACAAACATCTTATTATACACATTTGCATGAGCTAATAACAAGCACTTAAAAAATGTGGTGGAAGTTATCATCCAGATCGAACATAAATTAATATCAAAGCATGTAATTTAAGTGCTGAAGCATAATTAAGCTAAACCCACCTAGAAACATCTTAGTATGCCATAAAAACTAATAAAGGTCATTAATAAGTATCCTATCTTAGGAGGGAAAATTGAAAACAATCCTACCATTCAGCATTTTTGCATAGATGCCTGCTCTCAAGACCCAAACAAGAAACTTTATTGTTGCAAGCCTAGGACTTTCACAAGCACACCAAAGATGACTAGTGCCACATATTTGATGAGTTAGTTATAAAGGCACAACAAAATCCTGAAGAATCATAATGCCAAATAGTCCTAAATAATGAATTCACTATGAAAAAAGGCAGATATATCACAATTAACAAATTCCCAGAAAATAACCATATTCTAAAACTACTACTGAACTACAAGTGAAGTTTCAACTGTCCATTTTCTTGACTGTATTATTCCTCCTCTCTTCAGCTGTACATCATTCTCTTACCAGCTCCAATGAAAGCTTTAATCTTTGATTAAATGTGCTACCTCACTATTTTTCTTGTTTCTCCCCATCTTCCAAGTCTCAATCAATGATATCAATTAAGTAATTCCAATTGTTACTGCTCTGAACATCTGTTGGTGTATAGGAATTCAGCTCTCTCTAAACCAGTTTTAATTGGCATATATATTGCACATTAAAGGACCTAATGCAGGAAGAAAATAGAAGAAAATGAAGAAATCAAGACAAGGACAAACCTCATCAATATCACCCAAACCTGCCCATGTTGCACACTTTTTCTTCAACCGTGGCCCAAACCCTGCAGACAATGCCAATTGCCGGAGTATTTCGGGCCATGTTAATGAATTTAAGTGTTGCTGCCAGTTGCGTATATCAAAGCCCCATGTATGCGCCTAATAGATTTAAGTAAAAATATAAAATGGTTCAGCATCAATTGAAAGGATATCACTCCAATGAATATCAGTAAGCACTTCCATGGAGTAGATCTTACCCCTTGAACAATTTGTGGATGTCCGCCTTCAGGATTGGCTGTATAATATTGATTTATCCCTAATCCACTAGATGGTGTCCTAGCAACATCTTCAATGTCTTTAATTATTAATTTCAGAAGAGCAACATGTAATTCACCAAGCAATCTTGAATCCTAAAATCAAAATGCCATAAAAATCAACTAAGAGCAAAAGGATGATGCATAAAACGGAGTTAGAGAAAACAAAATTGACCATGATGAAACTCCATTAGAAACTCACATAGTCATGGAAAGCTTGAACAAACTCATCGAGTGTAAATGGCCATAGCCCAAGGACATCAGCAAAAGTAATAAAAAACTTCCAGACCTGAAAAAGACAAAAATTTAGGGGGGCTCAAAATACAGATAAGAAATTATTAACATTATCAAAAAATTCTCTGAAGCAACATAACAAGCATAGACAAACAGTGTAGAAGATAGCATAACTTTCATGAGTTAAAAAGAAATGGCACAAATGAGCACCAAAAAATAAGCCTGCTGGGAGTTATCAGAATTTTGTTAGTGGAACTAGAATGTACGCTAGTGAATCACATGCTAATCAGAAAATCCTGGATTGATAATACATAACAGAGCCCAAGGAAATAAAAGCGAGTTTAGGACATACCATCAGAAGATTCCCAATATTTTCTTCAGAATCTAACCAAGGTTGAAATCCAAATGATTTTTTTAATTGCACGGCCTCAGATGGGAATGTGATCAACAAGTCTGGAACACAGAATATTGCTTTTGTAACTACTAAAATGTTAAAAACAAACTTCTAACCCTCCTATTTCAACAGAAAAAAATCAAATTATTCTTTTAAATTGTGGTCTAGTCATCAGATATGATTACCTCTACATGAATCGAGATTTTGCAAAGTATCATAGTTGAGGTTAACTATTGAGGCTAAGCCTTTGCTTGCAGCAATCAATTCCATGAGTTCTAGCTGTTCATCCTCAATTAGATCCAAAGAGTCTTTAGCGATCTTGCGTGCAGTTGCTTTCTCCATGGCAGCTTTGCGTTTCACTGCCTCTTTCTCTCTACGAAGCTCTTCTTTTTGCCTTATTTTCTCAGTCTTGAAAATAAACAAGGAAACCGAAGAGATAGTTGGAATACAGCTATCTAAACATTAAAAAAACTGGCTAAAAGCTCAGAATAGGGGACTCGAAACTCACTCTTAAATACTCTTTCTGCATAAACTTTTCTCTTCGCTCAAGTTCACGTTTTTGCTCCCGAAGTGATCTCTCCTCCTCTCTTTGCTTTTCACGCATTAATCTCTCTTCTTCTTTTCGTCTCTCACGGTCAAGCCTTTCCATCTCTTTCTTCATCCGTTCTTCATTCTGAGATTGCAAGTTCAAACATCAGAATCAGATGAAAAAAATACATGTTGGCATCCGATGCATGTTAACATAGTACCTTCCGCCTTAAAATATCTTGTTTCTCAAGCTCTTTGCGTGTCCGAATCTCATAAGCTTCAACTTCTCTTGCAGTTCTAGGTTCATCGATCTACAAAAGGCAACCACATATATCATTACCAATCCTTGATTAAATGACACGCGCACGCACAGAGAGAGAGAGAGAGAGCAAAGTTTTTGATGACTTCATAATACCTTGTGTTTCCTTTCCAACTGCAGCTCAGTGTCATTGTGGAAGGTTTGTGCATCAGAAAAGACATTTGGATTTTCTGGTCCCATAATAGGATGACTAATAGATTGAGCACTTGTTCTATTTTTTGTAAAGGTGTCTTGTTGCAAGAGATAGTCACCATCCCTTTGAGTTGATGAAAACACATGCCCCCTCTTGTCTTGTTGAGACAAAAGGCGAGCACGTGGTATTTGGCCTACACCAAATGGTGAAGCTCTTCCCCTCAAAGTGTCAACTGGCGAATCATGATAAGGAGATTGGATATGCGGTCCACATGTATCAGATCGAATACTGGCCGGATCCTGGAGAAAGTGATACTTGTTAGGAGCCTTTGCAGAGGTATAAGATTGAATTGCTACTTAGGAGTTCAACCAATATGAACTATGTGAAATACATAATCTACACTTCAGAAATCCAACATTTACTCAGGAAGGCACGCATCATATCAATCTATGGTACTAATATCATGAAAATATCGGTTATTTATGGAATCCAGTGCAGAAGTGGAGAAATCCCCAAACAATGGAGAGAACAAGCAATAAGAACTTGATAGATATGCAACAAGGTCAATTCCATTAGCTTGACAATAATTAAAAGCAGACTTCCACTACCTTCAGGCTGTCACCTATTATCGTTTTGTGCTTTTCAAGAAGGATGGTTTCTTCTTTGTTAGTTGTCAATTGCTAATTGCAGGTTGCTATTATCTTGCAATGGATTTAGATATAATAGCAGTCCTAGCAATAAGAGAAC
>Ga0307517_10012205_pt1 | contig 11822 bp, 16 predicted proteins | sample 23_EM_MG_FD_194515 | JGI IMG/M metagenome (GOLD analysis project Ga0307517, IMG submission 194515) | Populus trichocarpa ectomycorrhiza microbial communities from riparian zone in the Pacific Northwest, United States - 23_EM | ecosystem: Host-associated > Plants > Roots > Unclassified | place... | reverse complement strand
TTCAGGGTTTTCTGACGCGACGGTGAAGCGATCAAAGCACTCCGGACTGTCGCGCTCAAACTCGAAAGGTGGCGCTCTTAATTAGAACACGGCGGGAGGTAAGAGGTGGTTGTTGGATCCAAAACTCAACAAACCAAGCGGCGCGGGCTTTTTAGATCGAGTTTGGTCCTCTCTGCATCCTCTTCACCGCTCACAGCAGAACCACCTCCACATGGAAGGATATCTTCTCGATTCGTGTTTATCACTGGCGCAGAACTCTCCCGTGAAACCAGAATGAGCACCTCCGGACTGTCCAAATATTCAGAGGGCGTCGCCCCGGACATTCGAAAACTCGGGTACACATCCAAACGTGGGGTTAACGAATGTCGTTCCCAAAGGTCGAAAGGGAGCTTATCGATTCTAAACGCTTCTCTGCGACTACCTATGGATTGTCCCGATTGAAATATCCTTTGGCCTCCATTGAACGGCGCGAGCCGAGTTCTTGCCTCCTTGCTTGCTTCCGCCAATACGTTTTGAAAAACGTTCTTCTATTCGTTGAGGCATTCCGTCAAAATCCGCGCCGTTTACCGGGGGGCCTTGTGTGGTCGAATTATAGCTCACTCGCCACACGCAATCCTACCGGTTACCAATCCTTTCTTCTACTGCGGCCACCGCATGTGCTGCCTTCTTACTGGCCAGCATATCACTGTTTCGGCCACCCTGCGGTACCTGACGTGGACATCTTTAAGAGATACCTTTATTGAGTCGGTGTCTTCGCCCTCGAATACTTCATCGGATCGCGCTCCCTCCCTGTAATTCCATATCGATTACTCTGACATTTCCCCATTCCCATTCCACAAATTTCTTAACACGTATCAATCTGCCTCGACGCAACATGGCGCCGCCCTCGTGTGGCGACCACCTCATCATGGCTCTCCTCGTGTCACCTCCGATCCCCGCCCATCGGTGCTGAACGGTTTTCGCGCTAGGAGCCAACTTCTTCGCTTTCGTCACACGCACCGCCCCTGGGCGGGCACCACGATCGGGGGGTGACACAAGTGACAAGGCGTAGGATCACATTCCGGAAGGCACTACCATCGCCACAATTCTAGAGGTAGCTCATCCATGGAGAGGTTGCCGTGCCGAGGTCGAAGTCAGGACTGCTAGTGATTTCTGGGAAGGTCACCCCATCCGCCCGAAGGTGGACACGCTCCCCTACAGGCAATTATCAGTTGTGATACCTACCCTTGTCGACCTGGTCATGGCCGTTGGGCGCAAATGCAGCCCTCTGTCAACGTTAAGGGAAAGTGGAGGTCGGTAGATGCATCCGTCGCCCACCACGGCAAACACATCGCCGAGGTCCGTTTTGGATGACTCGTTCTGGACGACTGGTCAATGAGAGATCCGTTCTATTCATCTCCTTTCCGGACCCCTACGTCGATAAGCGGATTCCAAATCTCCAGAATGTAAGACGCGAAAGTTGTTCTGTCCAGTCCAGATGCATGCGTTTGGCACAGCACCGGGCTTTCCTGTTATGCCATGGACTACCGCTCAGCTGTATATCCTGGGAACGGTGGACTCTTTGATGACTTGACAGTGACGTGTAAATTCTAGCTAGAAACCTGATGGTCCTCACGAACGCGACGAACGCGCTGATGAACCCAACCACTTCAAGCATCATCACACCACACTTGATGTTTTCATCGTGTGTCGCGTTTCACCTCAGTATTTATTCGTACGTATCCTATGCTCGAATCGACTTTAGTTAGCCCTCCGATGAATCATCTCCAAAAGGCTGTTCATACTTTCTCAAATGTCAGCTCCGGTTCGGAAGTTTTGCGTCGTGATAAAGAACAGCTAAAACGTTTTAGAGCGCTACGTTCTAGCTGTTTGCGTGTCGGTGGCTTATTTTTCCAGAAATCGCACAGGATTTTTGTTGATGTGGGTGCCGGCATGTGGCGTCGGCGTTCCCTGGGATCTTCCCGGTTTCCGGAAAGGAGCATACGGTTGTGATGTACCCGCAACACGGACTACGGAGGTTGTGAAGAGGAAAAGCGTGCATCAGGCTGACTCTTCGGACCCATTGTCAATCCCTCGAGAGGAGTGTTCAGATCGACCGTGGCCGGATCCTGTACGTAAACGGGAAATTCCGCGCGTCTTCTTGGAAACAGACAATGTATGTATGGAATGTTCCTGCCGAATTGGTACCTGTGTTCCGCCCAGTCGAGACCCGCAACCCAACAAAGGACCGTCATAGGCTAGGTTCTTGACCGAACGCTCGTTGAAGACGTCCTCCATGCTAGTTTCCATCGACTCGTGATCACACGACCTTTGAAATTTACGATTTGGGTATCGCCGCGCACTGCCCGTCGATATCGTCAATCATGAACTGATCGAAATGTCGACTCGAAGGAGGCGAACAACGAAGTTCGTGAGAGCTTTGCGCTGGCCAGTCGTGATTAACGATGCCCAAGCGGCTATCGTAGTTGAATTGCAGCCTGTGTAGGGCCACGTTTCGTCCACCCCTGATTCGTAATGTTATATAACGCACCACATCCCACACCCAAAGTTACGGCGCCATTATTTCACGCCACCGCTCTGGCCCCCCCTCGTCGTCAACACCTACTGAACCTTGATCCATGGGACCCTACGGGTACTAGTGGCTCACAACCGCAGCATCTTTTTAAGTCGAGCTCGACTTCCGCCGCCCAACCGGAACCCTTCACGCCGAGTCTGTGATATCAATGGCAACCCGCACAACGCTCAAACTGTCGCTCCTCGATGGAAGTGGTACGTCTCCAGCCCGCTTTTGTTGACTTTACATCAAATCCTGACCGTCCTCTAATTCTTCTCTCGTTCCCAATTGTGGTAATCCAGCCTGTGGACGTTTAATCAAACGCGCATTCGCTTTACACGAACTTCCCTCCTTGATTGAGGCGATCCTCACGAGTAAGGATGAGGGTACCGCGGCCCGTTCCCTCCTTCGAGAGGATGCACAGATCTTCATTGATGTGATAGGAGAGGTGCGTTCTACATTCACTCGTCATCACGGATCTGTTCTTTGAAATTAACATCAACGCGTTCCGTCGATTAGGCGTTGGATAGGCCCGATTTCCTTCCGCCACGAACCCGAAAGAGATGCCTCAAATTATTGTACAAGACGTGCGGTCACTACAGGCTCGTTCCGAGAGCCTTGAAGATCCCTGTTCGTTATGACCGATCCAACGATGCACTTTACATGGGCGGGTTCGCCGACGTCTGGAAGGGAGAATATCGTGGTCGAAGCGTGGCCGTGAAGGTCATAAGGACATACTCGAGTAGTAATTTACAGAAGATGATCTCCGTGAGTTGCCAGTTGTGCTTTCTCTCCGCGTGCGTGTACACTGACGGCTCCGTGTGTAGAAATCTTACAAAGAGGTCGTGATATGGAAAACCCTCCGGCATCCGAACGTCCTGCCGCTGATAGGAGTAACGATGTCTGAGACCCGATTTGAGATGGTTTCGGACTGGATGGTCAACGGAAACATCAACGAATTTGTGAGGGCACACCCTGATGCAAACCTGTTGGAACTGGTGGGCTTCTCGTCCAGAGTCACACTGTCTCCGTTTCAAATTCACTGATTTCTCGGTAACTTATCTAGTTAATAGGCGCCGCCAAGGGGTTGATCTATATCCATAGCCAAGGAATGGTTCACGGGGATCTCAAGGGGGTACATTTCCTACGGTTAAGACCACTCTTCTATCTTACTCAATTTACCCCAAAGGTAAACGTACTCGTTGACCAGGCTGGTCGTGCCCGCCTCGCAGACTTCGGTCTGCTTACAATTCTCTCAGACCCCGCGAATATGGTGTCCTCGAGCTCGTGCAATCAGAGTGGCACGGTCCGGTGGATGGGCCCGGAGCTTCTTGACCCAAATCAATTTGGACGCAAGAACAGTCGCCCAACGAAATCTTCGGATTGTTATGCCCTTGGAATGGTCATCTACGAAACTATCGGCGGGAACGTGCCGTTCCACGAACGCGCAGATTTCACTGTTCCGTTGGCGGTGGTGAGGGGTGAACGTCCTTCTCGAGGGGTAGGGAAGTTCACGGATAATATGTGGAAAACGCTGCAATGGTGTTGGGCGCCTCAACCAAACAGCCGTCCGAGGATCAAGTGCATTCTTCGGTGTTTGGAGATGATCTCAGGTTCATCAGTGCAATCCCCTCCCGGGGTGAATGAAAAAATGGAGAAATTCGACGATCGGGGTTCGGCAAACGGTTCTTCTGGTATCCCAAGTAGGGTGGATGGCATGGCGAAAGGTGAAAGGAACGTCGCCATGTCTTCCAGCTCAGGCCATCTTCCCAACCGTCCGCTCAAACCCGTCACGACTGCATCTGGATCTCTATTTGTCACGGCAATTGACCGGCGGAACGCCAGTGGTCTGGGTCGTGAGACAACAGTTCTGCATCCTCTGATTTCCCCAAAAGGTTCAAACAACGAGGGTACCCACCAGGTAAGTGCAACCTGGCCTCGTAAATCCCTGGTTCCCTGTATCATAATGCAATGGGTTATATAGGGCGTGTCCACAATTTCCGGAGTGGTCGGAGAGGCCGAAAGACCTGGCCCCGATATGCAAACCTCAGACCCCCATCAATTGTCGGGCACCCAAGGCTTGGCACGTTCTAACCCCTCGCTTCTCCAAGGAGTTACGAACAGTCGGTCTCAGCCTCTGGAAGGCGGTACTGCTCTTTGCCCTACTGCCTTCAATGCGACACAGGGACACCCCCGTCCCCCCAACACCGACAACCCCACTATATATCCTATTCAAAATATGATCGCCGCTGGCGTGAGTCCAAATCCACACTCTTGACACCCCATCTGACACATTCTCAGCGGTGCGATGCTCCAGCTGTGAGGGTCGGTCCCCCCCTTCGTCCCGTTGGTCTAAATGGCCCAAATTTCCCACCCCTCTCGCAGGGAGGCTCGCGAGTGGTACCGCAGCTTCCGTACGTATGTGAAAAATCCAAGAAGAACCTGGAAGACCCCATTAAGTTTTCCACGCGGGGCCGTCGCGGGGTGAGGCTACTCGATGCGCGTGACGGAAAGCTCGAGGATATGGATGATAGGGGAGGATTCCAGGGTGGCATACGTCTCCACACGATGAAGATCTGGATACATGTAGGCTCCCAGTGTGGCCATTGGGTTATTAGCGGCGATAGCTCATTGCTTGCCTCCAGTTCCCGGGGTATCCTTCCAGTATCGAGGTTAAGAGGGTGCTGGAGCAACAGGCAAGGAATTTTGGGACATTAGAAACAAATCCAAGGCAGGTACGTGGAAGCTTGGAATCCGATAGCACCGCCTCGTGGCTAACGAATGCATGACGACTCTCCGCCATTAATTTAAGGTTCTGGTGACAAGGAAGGGGGACCTAGTCCAGGAAGTCTCCAGATACGCCGTGGCGTATGTTAAAGATCTCGCGTCTAACAGGGCCGTGAGTCGTTGATCCCCTCTTGCATGGGTCGTGGGTTCACCAATGTCGAGTAGCTTTTCCCGTTCGACAGCAAAGTTGGTGAACAGTGGCGCATTGGGCAAGGGAGAATGAAGGTCGCGCACATGGCGATCACCGAACTTGTCAATGTTTCCTCCGAACTTTGGTCGCCCGTCATCTGCATCGAGTAAGAGTTGTGGATTCTGTGAGCGGGATCAGTATGACTACTTTATTTCTATCGTAACTTTCCCTTTGTACATATTATATGTGACTGGTGCACGTAGTAGAACAGGATGGTATTTCGTTGTGCATTCCTGTGAAGTTTGGACTGATCTCAGACTCGAGAAGGTAAAAGGGCCCTTACGCGACTGTGCGGTTTCCCCGGATCTCCGGCTCCCCAGTAACGCGCAGCTATCCACCACATTTATACCCTCCCTTCGGCTCGCCGGCCAGTCTCCAAGCAGGAAACACACGCCGGGACTCTGGTGGGGCGACTACCTTCTGCCCCACCAAACGAACGCGTTCAAGCCTTCATTTGGGTTGTACAAGAACTCCGACGCATCAGCCACAGTAATGGCTTCCAATTACATGAATGTTCGAGAGCTCCGACCGGAAAACTAGGAGCTTGACCTATCTTTGAGGAATGGTCTAGCGGAGGGGGTGCAACTGCGGGGTCTTTCGAGGAACGTGGAAGAGTATTATTGAAGAAAGCAACTTGGAGCTGTCGTGAAAACAGGCGCCCACAAATGGTTTTGCCGAGTTGCCGAACCCGTACAAACAAACATCCCCTTTGAACGACTGGTGAGCAAGGTTTGGTGTGCACAACGACTCAGATTTGGAGAAGGAGAGTGGTGCATTCTACGCTACTCGCCCGCCATTCTGATATGCCAACCCGCCAGCTCGAGGACGTTTGCCACATAATTGGTTGATATGGACGCCAGGCTGCCGTATACTGCACCTGCACGACCAGTCCGGTGGTCATCGATTCATCCGTCACAATTACAGCCAAAACTGAATTGATTAGGTAAGTCTTGATGCCTTTTTGGTCGTGCGAGTACAGTATGTATAGCTCTGGCTATACACTTTCGACTTAACCCCCATCACTGCGCTATTGCGCCTCAAGCCGAACCGGTGACAATGGCAACGCGCGCACGTACCTGGGGGAACCTCGACGATGCAATCGATATCTTGAAAAGGGATGCCGCCGAGCCCTTTCCATCCCTAAGGGAGGTCTTCGGAACCGTTAGCGCTATCTTAGCTCTGGTTCGGGTTGGTGTTTTCGTTCTGCATCCATTTGTGAATCCCACTGATGACCCAACTAGGACCACATGATTGACGACAAAGATTGTGTACAACTGTGTGAATACTTGTTCAACGTATGTGATGCACTGAAGATCGCGACCCGCAGAAAGGATATATACGGCCTCGACGAATCAGAGAGGGTTGCACTCGAACATCTGGAAAAGTGCGCCGACTTTGTACCCGCAACCCTGTCCGCTGACAATTAAAACCGCCCCAGGCTTATACGCAAGGTCCAGCGGACAGTCAAGAGGAAGGCGAGCACTCCATATGCAAAGTATAAGGAAGAAGTTGATGGCTGCAAGCTGGGGATTCAACGGATACTCGGCGCTCTTTACGAACCGAGCTCACCCCTCGACGAGAACCTCAGCGCGGATGATCGTCCCCCTTACTTGGCACCAGTTGACACCGTCACCGCCACGATACCTGTGTCCGAGAGTGGTGCGTCTGTAGTTCCACCCACACCAACCCTGTACAGCATACTGCTTACTCCTTGGTTCATTCTCCCCCGGATTCAACGCTTCAGCCTGTGGGCGTTTGATCAGGCGTGCTTTCGCCCGACATGAACTCCCCTTCCTAATTGAGGCAATTCTCTCGGGTAAAGACGAGGGTGAAATAGTTTTCTCCCTCTCTAAGGACGACGCACAGACCTTGATAGACGTAATAGACGAGGTGTGTTCTACGTCCGCCTACCATCGCGAATTCTGTTGATCTAAGTTGACATCCATGCATTCTGTCGGCTAGGCACTGGATCAGCCCAATATTTCGCTACCGAACCAAGATAAGTGCCTCAAATTGTTGTACAGGACATGTCGTCGCCGTGCACTTCTTCCGAAGGCCCTGAAGATCTCCGTTTACTATGACCGAACCGGCGATGCATTGTACAGGGGCGGGTTCTCGGACGTCTGGAAGGGGGAATATTGTGGTCGGGATGTAGCTGTGAAGGTCGTAAGGACATACTCATCCAGTGACTTACAGAAGATAATTGGCGTAGGTCACTGGCTCTTCTCTCTTTCTGCGTGCTGACTCACTAGCCAAACTGTGTGTAGAGGTTTTGCAAGGAGGTTGTGACGTGGAAATTTCTCCGGCATCCGAACGTCCTGCCACTGATCGGAGTAACGATGTCAGAGACTCGGTTTGCAATGATATCAGACTGGATGATAAATGGGAACATCAACGACTTCGTGAAGGCGCATCCGGACGTAGACCGACCCAGACTTGTAGGTCCTTTATCAAAGACCTTCCACCCTCGCTTCGTTGACAATTATAAAATCCTCTAGCTGGTGGGTGTCACCAAGGGGCTGATCTACATTCATGATCAGGGAATGATTCATGGGGATCTTAAGGGGGTATGCTTTTGACGGTTGAGTTCACTTTCCCGTCCTAACGATTTTACCTCTCAAGGCGAACATCTTGATCGACCAGACTGGCCGCGCTCGCCTAGCAGACTTCGGCCTGCTTACGATCATGTCCAATCCCGTGAACCTTTTATCTTCAAGTTCATGCATGCAGGGAGGCACGGCCCGGTGGATGGGCCCAGAGCTTATCGCTCCGGAGCGATTCGGGTTCGAGAAGAGTCGTCCAACGAAAGCTTCAGATTGTTACGCTCTTGGGATGGTCATATACGAAACCATCAGTGGGAAGCTACCATTTCATGAACACGCGGATCTAGCTGTTTTCTTGAAGGTAGTGGAGGGGAAACGTCCTCCCCGAGCAGTTGGGTTCACGGATGATTTATGGAGAACTCTGGAACTATGTTGGGCGCCGCAACCCAACATCCGTCCGAGTATTGAGAGTGTTCTTCATATTCTAGAGAAGGTCTTGAATTCCCCAGAGCCATCTTCTCCTTGGGCGGATCAAAAGATGGAGTATGGTGATGATTGGGGTTCAGCGAGCAATTCTTCTGGCAGCGGGACAGATGTTGGCGGTCTAGGTAGACGGTAGATCCGGGCTCTTTAACCACTCAGACCGAACTGAATTACATGGGTGTCTATCCGGTATGAGCAATCTAACCTCATAACCCCTGATTCCATGTATAACGCACTGTATAGGACCTGCACACCACTTGGGAAACAATCGGAAATGTAGAAAAACCTGGTTTCAACACACAAACCCCGGAATCTCACCCGTTACTAAGGGCTCTCCAAAGATCTGTACGTTGGTTTTCCTTCACCTCACGGGGGATTACAAACAGCTTCCATTGGTGGCCCTAGCCTCCAGAAGACGATAATGTCCCCCCCTCCGAGCGCTCCATTACCAGTAATACACAAGTACACCCTCGTTCCTCCGACTTCACCGTGCACCCCGTCCAAGGCATGGTCCCCCATATCGTGGGTTGAAGTCCCTCTACACCCCTAATATCCTTTCTGACATATTCTCAGGGGCCCGATGGGTCAGTTCTGAGGGTCTACGGTCCCCCCCTTGGTTCTATTGGCCCAAATGGCCCATGGTTCCGATTTCTCTCCCATGACGACTCGCGAGTGATGGTGCCACAGTTGCAATACGCGTACGACGGCGGTCAGGAGAACTGGGTCCGGAAACCGCCCGTTTTCTTCTTCACGCGGGGCCGCCTCGGAGTGAAACTCTCCGATGCGGTGAACGGGGCGTTTCAAAGGATTGATTTCGGGGGCGATCTTCTGTTTGGCGAAGATTCCCGCGAGATAACAATCAGGATACACGTAGGCTCCCGAGGCCATCAGGTCACTAGTAACAACTCATCTTTTGTTTCCAGTTCCCGGGATATCCTTCCAGTATCGATGTTGAGAGGGTACTACCGAAGCAACCTGGGGCAACAATGGTATGGCCAACCGAGGTGTGTGGAGAAGGTCGGAAGTTGAGGAAGATTGTCTCGTGGCTGATGACTGTACGGACAGACTTTTATCAGGGATTATGATATAATCTCGCTTGGACCAGTGACAAAAAGCAAGCTGATCCAGGTGATCTCCGGGAATATCATGTTGCATATCGCAGACATCAAGGCTAACCCGCATGTGAGTTGACAATCCCCTCTCACACGAAGGTTAGCTGATATCAGTCAGCTGTTCCCGTTCGACGACCGGGTTGGCGAACAGTGGCGCCTTGTGCAAGGGCTAATGAAGTTCAAGTACATGATGATCACCCAACTCAACAACATTTCCCCCGGCACTTGGTCACCCGCAATTTGCGTCGAGTATCCACCATCAGTTCCGAGTCTGCCAGGGAGATAAAACATCCCCATCTGTTTTGATACAGTAGTTCCCATTTGCGCGTACCACATATGAACGGTGCGACGTGTAACAGATACAATCAGGCATCTGGACAGGCGGTAGAGAACGGCATTGGGACCGTCGACTTGATGTCAACTCACAGAGAATGGGTCTTTGAATCGGAATGTCTGTCTTTCAACAATTTCCAGTATACCAGAGTCGAGGATGTCATGAAACAGACGCCCGATCGAGAGGCCATTCGGGGAGATCGAAAATCTCATCCTCTTCTCCGCCTTCTTCCCAAATTCTCGCGTTGGCACCAATGCCCTCTGAAAAACACTCTCGCAAACGCCAGAAGACTGGAAAACGTTTATCCTCGAAGTCTAAATCGAAGCTTGTCGTCCTCGACGACGATGGCGGCCGTGAACCCTTAGGCTCTAGCAAACGGGTTTGGGAAGATGAAGACAAAGACGACGAAGAAAGGAGACTGGAGAGTGTCCTCTTTGGCAAACCTTACATTCCCTCTTCGAAAGGAAGAGCTGGAGGGGAGTCCGATGAAGAAGACGAGGGCATGCCGGAGGATGTGGACCTGGCTGGGAACGAATTCGCTAATCTCATGGACTCGGAGGTACGTCACACACACGCCTGGGGGTGAGGAAGGATATGGATTTGACTTAGGTCACAGCTGTTCATGGTAGATGATGCCGAGGTTGATCCCGGTCCCGTTACTGTGTCTTCGGGCTCGGAGGGCGAAGACGAGGACAAAGCCGAAGGCGTGCAATCGGACACAGACCCCCAATCCACCAACCCGGAGTCCGAGCCTGATTCTTCATCAGAATCAGAAGGAGAACCCACGCCTGCCTTCCTAGATTCGAAATCTCAGAAAAGGGGGCCAGCGTGGGTAGATCCAGATGACGTCGATGTTCAAGTTTCTTTGGCCTCTAACAAGCGCCTCCGGAAACTTCGCGACACGGCCGCCGAAGATGAGATTGGTGGCCGTGACTACGAACGACGTCTTCGTCGACAATTCGAAAAGCTCAATCCGACTCCCCAATGGGCTTCAGACACGAGAAAGAAACGATCTACTGTTAAACGAAGGAGATCCGTCTCCCCTTCGTCCTCTCTGTCAGAGGAGGAATTGGATCTCCTCACATCGACAGGGGGCATTCTAGAGGGAAAGCAGAGGCGGTCAAAGACTCTCTCTCCGAAAACCATCAATATCGAGCGGTTGAGAGACGCGAACCTGTCAGCAAGATCAGAGGGTGAACTGAAGGCAGTTCAGTTCCACCCTTCACCGCAGGTGCCGATGCTGCTCACCGCCTCCACTGACCGGCGGTTACGGCTCTTCAACGTCCGCATATATCCCCCTTCTTCCATACCCGTCGAAGCTGATTAGAGTTCCGGTAGATTGACGGTCACACGAATCCTCATATACAAACCCTCCATATCCCAGAACTCCCACTCACCAACGCTTGCTTCCATCCAGGTGGAACAAGCATCCTCTTGACGGGGCCTCGGCCATTTTACTACACTTACGACCTACAATCCGGAACCTCTCACCGCTCGCCCCGCGGATTATGGGGAACAACATTCACGGACAAGCGTTCGACCGATACGAACGCGAGCCTTCAAACCTGCTCGTTCTCCTCCACTGGAGACATGCTCGCGGTGGCCGGCAGGAGAGGTTACATTCACCTGGTGGACTGGAAGGCCACTGCTTCTGGGAGCCAAGTCATCGGTAGCGTCAAGATGAACTCAAGCGTCAAATCGTTATGGTGGAATAATCAAGGGGAACTTCTGAGTCTTGGCGAAGATTCGGAGGTATACGTTTGGAACATTGGTGAGCGGCGGTGTGTACGGCGCTGGAAAGACGACGGCGGTTATGGGA
>Ga0307517_10012204_pt1 | contig 11823 bp, 4 predicted proteins | sample 23_EM_MG_FD_194515 | JGI IMG/M metagenome (GOLD analysis project Ga0307517, IMG submission 194515) | Populus trichocarpa ectomycorrhiza microbial communities from riparian zone in the Pacific Northwest, United States - 23_EM | ecosystem: Host-associated > Plants > Roots > Unclassified | place... | reverse complement strand
TATTAAAATTTCAAATTTTTTTTTTTAATTTTTCAGCGTTGATTCATGTTGACCCGAGTCAACCCGTGTAACCCAGGACCCAGCTCCTTGTTCGGGTCAACCCCCGGATTGGGTCTGATAACTATGCTTTACACTTGGCCTCTTTATACCATTTTTTTTTATTCTTATCTTTATTCTTTTGTAATTTTTTTTAATATTTTTTCCTTACATATTTTTTTTGAAAAATTACTCTACAAAAACTAAGAAAATGGTGTTTCATTGTATCAATTGCAATATTATTTCATTTTTTGCTACATTTAAAATTAACTTGAGATCTTACATGTTTTTATTAACGCATATGATCTTTACTATATTTTATTATATATAAGTATTGACTTTTTGATTCATGGTTATATTTTTACTCGATTTTAAAAAATACTTTAATAATAACTACACATTAGAAAAAAAAAATTATACGACCTGTAGCGAGATGAGTTGAATAAACGTGTTAACACTTTGTTTTTTTATATTTATTGATACAAATGATTCTCAATGTATGTGATTAAATGCATGTATATGTTTTGATTTATAATTAGATTTATTTTTGAAAAAAAAATATATTTGAAAAACTTGCATAATTATTATTATTTGTTTTTAAATTATCTAACCAGCGGGGCAAATCGCGTGTGAACTAACTAGTACTATCTATTCTTTGAAATCTACACAAAGAAACTGATGAAACCAAAATTATTAAGTTTGTTTATTTCACTAGCAGCCCCTTGAAAACTAAGACGAGGAAAGGATCTGATTACGATTAAAACACAGCTAAATGATCCTAAAATTGCTAAATTATGTAAACAACGATCAGCTCTCAAAGCAAGAATAGAAACCTTTGTTCTAATTATGGGCATTTATTACATGGAGTATTTTTCTTAAATACTTTCTTACACATCAGTAGATGAGGGTCATTTGCTGGACGTTAATTGGGTAACAATCCCTCTGTGAGCCATTAAAGGCTCGCAGGGCTAGAATGGCATTGACAGCCTCCGTTGGATGGAAGGCATCCCAGAAAACGTAGGTATTTCTGTTCGAGCAAGGAACCACCCACGGAAGACATGTTATTTGGCCTTGGTTCCTACCAATCCCACAGCAACCTTTATCCACAACACTGAATCCTGAAATTATAAACATCCTCCTTGATTCAGCGTAAGAAAAACCTTGTAACTTGAAACCATGGCCAGCTAGCGCTTTGTTTCAAATTTCAGTAAACGAAAAGAAATTCTGAAGCATGTAACATTTCTTACCATAAGTGCCAGGGTTATTTAGGATGTCACCAACTGAACCGTAAGTATTTCCATATACGAACATTGCACCAGGATGTTTGTTCAGCTGATCAACGAGTGATCTCAGACCTTCATTGAAGGTTCCAAGTATTTGATTTACATAATCAACACATCTATCTGGGGGAGCAGAGGCTCTTTGGTTAGGGATGCAACCAAGAGGTCCGATTCCTGGAAGCAGGAATTTCCTTAGTCCTAGATTATATAGTGCCTGCAACAGTACGAAATTCTCGACTAAGAAAATAGAAATTAAATTGGTTTATGAAAGCTACTGTCTAAAAGCTATCCCTTTGGCCACGAAGCATTTGTATTTGTGAATATGTGTGAGCCATGCAACCAATTATCAGAAATCTTAAGTACCAGAAGCTGACGCGTGTAGTGATTGACCAGAAGATTCGCAAAATCTGGGGGACTATAGTAGAAGCTGGAAGAGTAGACTGAAGGCATGAGGTAATTGTTGATGTAGTCATTGCTTCCAAACACTAAAACAGCAATGGATTTTCCCAGGTACTCGGTCAGATTTGTTCCACTCATCAATGTTCTTATTTGATTCAGTGTTGTCTCAAAATTCAGGACTTGTTGGCTTAGGCTATACCTTTGTCCCTGTATCCACAATCAGGATCATATATACGTATCATAAAATCATGTAAAATCGAATTTCAAGTCACAAGTTAGTAGTTCAATTTGTTTCAAACAGTGTCAAAATGCTTATGCACATATGTGGGTGACTTACGTAGTGTTGCCCTGTCTCATCAAGGATGCCAGCAGCTGCTGAAGCATAATTCACTCCGCCAAGTATAACGGGCCCAGCTGTGTTAGGATCTGCAAAGGCTGGAGGATACGGCACTCCCAGAATCTCTCCTGCGAACAGTGATATGATGAAGCATGAATAAATAGGTGCAAAATAATCAATTAGAACAGGTTAAGCTAGGCCAGGCTTCAGTCTCATCGACAATACAACTACTATTCTACCATGAAGAAAACATTAATGGACTGGCGATAAATATTCTCTTGGCGAATCTAATGCACTGTGATAGCGCCATAGTAACTTACCAAGTATATCAACAAAGGTTTTCCCATTGGAAAATCTCCCAGTAGGGCCAAATTTGGCAAAATCAACACCGTAAGGGAAGTAATTGGCTTTCGCAATGCTGCTGAGATAATTGTTGTTGCCAACATCAACCAACGAATCTCCAAACACAAACAGTGCTGGAACTCTCTCAGACTCGACAGCAATCCCATTTGAGCAGTGGAGGAAAAAAATGATCAAGTTCATAAACCAAGACCATTTAATGGCATTAGCCTTCATCATCACCATTAGTCTGGTATATCTTCAAAGCAATATAAATAAGAGAGATTAAAGTTAAGGGACACACATTGATTTTTTTGAAGATGAAACGTGTTCTAGACAGTATAAAGGTGGTAGGGGTGGAGGATGCAGTGGAGATGATAAGCATGCATAAGAATCTGCTCATATTGAAACGGTTACGAATGTAATGTCAGCAAAAGTAGTAAATCACATGAAAATGCAACTGTAGTCCTGGATTTGAGTTTCCCTTTTCAACGTCTGTTGCCTTTTTCTTCAACTTCAGTCTGTCGTTAATATGAAACGTCATTATTGGCTGACAAATTGACCGACGGTATTTCCTGTCACAAAATTCCATTGCAAATACTGTCGATAAATTGTTTTGATAGCATTAAAAAAATAAAAATTAGTACACTACTGACAAACATAAAACTCCATCGGTTATTTCATTGTTACAACATGTCAATTTTTCCTAAGAGAATTACAGAGAATTTCTATGTGTTTTGATATAGAACAATAGAAATACTAACAAAATATGTTTGTTTGTGATTTTATTGGGTATTGATCGGAAAGACGTGATATATTACTGACGGGTTATCTGTCAAATGTCTGTTAGTAATACTTATGGATGGATCACTAATAAAAATATTCTACTAGCTTAATTACTGATGTTTAAATCAATGATAAAATTATCAATAAATATAAAATCACCGATACGATGCCGATAATATTGTTTCATCGAAAAATTTATAAGAGATAATTTTACTATGAGAAAATATTTCATCGGTGTAATTTAATTTTCTTGTGATGAATTAAAGTTTAAATATTACACTAGCTAGTTGTTTCTGGAAATATACTACCTAGTTTTCGATCCTAATCATTTCTTTGTTGCTTCTTGTAGTCCCCCCCTTCTTTCCCACTAAACAGAATTTTAACTCTAACAGACCTCTCATGACGACAGAGCACAAATGAAAAGTTTCAGATTGCTTGAACACCATAGTATGGAACTTTTACTATGCTATCTCTACATTGACATGGAATCCACAATTATCGATTGAATGATGATACCATGAAAATGACGAACTTTGCTGGAGATAACATGTGAAGAAGGAGTTAGATACGGGGAGCATATATAGTTGGATTGTATTTTCTCCTCACGATGGTGCAAGTTGCATGAAAACCATGAAAATGGCCACCATGGTGCAAGTTGCCTATAATTCAAAGAAGCAGTGGATTATCAAATATTTTAGCAATTCACTTATTGGTGCAGAAAATAAGTGTAACATAACCAAGCTTGAGTAGATTTGGGAATTCGAGAAGGTTAGTTCATTAATCCCAATTTTAAAGTCCAAGACCCATTGAACCAAAATGTAAAAAGAAAAAAAAAACAAAGAAAATGTTCTAAAAATACTTCACGAACATCTACTTCCACTTTTTCACGTTTTTTTTTTCCCTTTTTTCTAAATGGAAAATGATTTCTTTAATTTGAAAGGCTAAGTTCATTTTTTAATACGAAGGTCACCCGTTGTTCTTAGTGTATTGGTTAATTATACGTAATATTGATTTTGTTCATGTAAATATATTTAATTTTAATAAAAAAATTATTTATTTTTAATATTAATTAAATATTTATTTAATAAATCCAATATTTGATTATTGAGTCTATAGTAAAGATAAAATCTTTAGAATAAAACTATTTTGCAAAGAAAATTATAAAGTTATTATAATTATAATATTTATATTGTATCAAATCATTATTTCTAAATGTTCCTGGTCAAGTAGAGATCATAAACTATCAAATTTGACAGTTGAAGGCTGCATGCATTGATCTCTTTTGGCCGGTGCCATAACCGCTATGGTGTCAATTTATCAGAAAGGACCATTTCGGGGTGTAGTAAGATATCAGGTGATCATTTTCATGCAAGTTTTGTCAAATTTTGTGAAGAAATGAAGTATTAAATGCCTTTAAAAAGTAGCACCATGAGCAGTCTTTTCGGTGTAAATTCTGAAGAAGAAGAAGATGAACAGTAATCAAAACAGTGTCGTTTTGGTAAAGTTTATTTTAGTCCTTTGATTTATGATTTCTCTCAATTAGACCCTTGATTGACTTCAAACTTTTAATTTTATACAATTTTTCTCATGACGAACTTCAATTTCAGCCCCGAATTTTAGTGTTCTTTTTACATTAGTTGGTTTTAGATTTATGCAAATTGACCCTTAATTGACCATTAAACTTTTAATTTTTTTCAATTTCACCCCTGATTCCAACCAATAAAGCCCCCATATTTCGACGCCTTTTGTAGATTGGTCCTTGGTTGAGAATTGTTTTTAATTTAGCCCTTAATTGACCCTAAAAATTTAATTTTCTTGTGATTTTGCCCCTGATTTCAATCAATTGACTTGGTAAAAATCAAATTTGATCTTCTAAAATTTCAATTTTCTTAATTAAGCCCAAATTGGGCTCTCAAACTTAATTTTTCACCAATTAAACCCCTAAGAAAATTAATTTGACTCATTTAAAGTAGAATTAAGTCCTTACACCTAATTAAATCCTTTAATTGAACCCAAATTAATTCTTAAACATAATTTAACCTTTAATTTGGCCATTAAATCAAATTGGCATATTAAAAATTTAACCATGCCATTAGACTTAATTTTTATTCAAATTCATCATATAATGATTTAATTTGACCTTGAATTTGCATTGTTTCTTCAATTTTGGGTATTATGGAGTACAATTAGGCTCCCGATTCCGTCCAAAATTACAGCTTGATTTTTTTGTATATTTGGAATCCTTCTCAGCCTATTTTTGCCACATTGCCGATATTCTTGGTATTATTATTTATTTTTTGATTTTTATGGGGAAAAAAGGGTAAAATTTAGGAATAACAAAAAAAAAAGGTTATGACATTATATATATAAAAATAGACACTTGCAGAATCTAGGATCAACATAATATTGAGATGTTTTATAAATTGCAAGTGTTGTTTCCTAAACAAAGTCTTATGTGAAAGATGGAAAAATTGAATAAAATTTATTTATAATACATTTAAATCAAAATTCATAATACAAATTAAAAAATAAAAAAATAATAGAAAAAAATAAAAATAATAATAAAGGCCAAACATGTGGGCCTCATTTAGGTGGCCCAACGTGCTTGGGCCTCTAAGAAACAATTTCCAGGAGCCTTATTTTTATATAAAATAAATAAATTAGAGACAGATGTGATAAACGACCTGTCATCTTCTTCTTAGAATTTAGCCAACACGAAGGTGGCTGAAAAATCAGGAAAGATGATTTTTGGATCCAAAAATGCATTTGAACCATTTTATATTTATGGCATCAAATAACACAAACATGGGTTGCAAAACCAAGAAACATACTGAATTGATAAAACTTGTTGCATCTCGGTGGACATCGCAATGAGGACAAAAATATATAATGAAAAATTAGGAGTCGCCACCTAGTAATTAGAGAAAACTAGAGATAATAAAAAAATAGCACTAGTTCCAAAGATTTAGGTAGGGGTTTGTTATATTTAAAGGAAGACAACATCACCCCTACTGTATCATTTCTTACGAAAGATTAATTTTATTATGTGTTTTTTTTCTAAATTTATCTTTTTGATTGCCATTAATTATCATAATTGCTTTTAGATTATTCTCAATTTATTCTTGATTATTTTAAAAGAGGAATGATGTTGGTCCCTAAATCAGAAAGTCATTGAAGATGTTAACGTTAAGTCATAAAACAATTATTTCAAATCCAAGATCCTTATTATAAAGGTATCATTTTAATTTTTCATTCAATTTTCATTTTATGTCTAAGGAATTTCATAATTTTTCATATTCTTGTTAAAAAAAATAATCTTGTCACCTTTCAAGTTGCATCACAATTATTTTCAGGTAACTCCAAAATTCCATTTACTCTCCTTAATTCGTTATGACCATAAATTATTTCATCATTTTATCTCGAGCCCAATCCAAGGTTTAATTAATCCTAATATAATATTTTTTATCTTTTCATGAAATTTTCTTCTAGTTTCATTCCATGCCACACTGTTTCATTTATCTTATTTCACTTCCTCCCATTACTTAAACTTACATTACCTCTTCATTCCTCCTTTTTTCGGCCGAACATCACATTACATAACTATGGGTTTTTAATTGAATTTTTTTTTGTTGAAATAGTCACCATTCACTGTTAGTTACAATGGTCAACCAGTTCACATTGGCACAACCAATCAATCGATCGGTTATTACTAATTTCATTGGTGTCCCTAATGGTCGAACAAACAGTTGATTGATTTGATCAACCAATTCAAACAGTAGTTAATTTCATTGTTCCTCCTATTAATCGATCAACCAGATTATTTGTTAATCTTAAACAGTTGATTGGTTGTGCGGTATATGAGATATCAGTTCAATTTTTAGTTTTTTCACACAATACCAAATGTTTTTTCATGCTTACTAACCTTATTCTACACACATTTTCATAGGTAAAACACATAAATTTACATTAACTAATTCAATCTTAATTCAAATCAAGATTACTTACTTCTTAAACACAATAAATTAAAGAAATAAGAACAGTAAAGAACAATGTTTACTTCTTTTCTTCCTCTTCTTCTCTTTCAAAAATGGTTCCTCATTATTAAAATAACCCTTGACATTCTTAAATTTCTTGCTTATATCCCTTTCTTATCTCTCTTTAATCCTTCAATTTATCTCTTTTTGGTGTTTCTAACAAGAATTTTTCATGGATTTAGTTCAATTTCCCTCTCTTTTTTTCTACAACATGGCCGACCATTTGGCTTCTTTAGAAAGCCAAGTTTTCTATTTATATTTCTCATATAACTCATATTTACGATCATGCTTTTGTTCTTTAATCCAACTATTTTTTTTTGTTTTACTGGGTATCTCATCTCATGCTATTTTTAAAACTTATTGTAACTCAAGATTTAAATTCATGAATATTCATCTCTAGTTATTTAGTTTACATACTTTATTATTTTTATTATTCATTTTTTTTATCATGAAGTTAAAATTTTAAGATTTCACTAATATCCTAATATTTTAAATATGGTTTTACATTTTCCCTTTCTAAACAAAATTTCATCCTCGAAATTAAAACCCGAACCTGTATCCGGAAATAATTTAAGATATTTTTTCCTCATTTTTTATTCTCCATTCCAAGTTTCTTCATCGATTTGGGAGCTTCTCCACAACACCTTTATCACAGGGATCCTTTTTGTTTCTAAGTCCCTTTTCACTTTGATCTAGAATTTTAACTGGTCTTACTTCCAAAGTCAAGTCCTCTTTAATCTATAAGGGAACTTGTGGCAATATTCAAGTGGGATCTATTTCTGCCTTTTGAAGCAATAATATATAGAACACGTTGTGTGTCTTTTCTAGATGTAGAGACAACATTAGCTTATAAACAACTAGATGTATCCTTTAAATAATCTCAAAAGGTCTTATGTATATCGGCGTTAGCTTCCCATTCATGCCAATTCCCATGATGTTCTTCTAAGGTGCGACCTTTAAAAACATTTGATTCCCTACTTCAAACTCAAGAGACCTCCTCCCATTATCGACATATCTCTTATGTCTATCTTGAGTTGCCTTCATTCTTTCTTTGATAACCTTCACCTTCAATGATGATCTACACTAAATCTGGCCCCATTAACTTTATATCTCCTACTTCTTCCTAATATATCGAAGTCCGACACCTTCGTCCATATAATGCTTCAAAAAGAGCCATCTTGATCATTGTCTAATAGCTATTATTATAAGTGAACTCCATTAGAGGTGAATTGTCTTTCGAGTTTTATCTAAATTCCAATACTTGTGATCTCAATAAATCATCTAGAATCTAAATTGTCTTCTCAAACTGTCCATCCATCTGAGGACAAAAAGCAGTGCTCAAGTTTAACTTTGTCCCTAAGGCATTTTGGATGCCAAGTCAAAGACGAGAAGTAAATTTAAGGTCACGATCATATGGAACTAATATGGGTACTCCATGTAATTTGACCCTTTCATTTACTTATAATCTTGCTAACTTATCAGCTGGATCCATCATTTTCATAGGTAGAAGCAAAACAGACTTAGTTAGTTGGTCCACCACCACCAATATAACATCATTGCCTCTCTTTCCTCTAGATAATCCGAATACAAAATCTATAGTAATATCTTCCCACTTCTATTCAAGTATCAAAAGGGATTGTAAAGTCCCTTTAGGCTTTTGATGTTCCACCTTTACTTGTTGACATATCCTATACTAAGCCACATACTTTGCTATCTTTTTATTTATGTTGGACCACCAATAAAATTCTTTAAAATCTTTATACATTTTTATACCGCCTGGATGCACAACAAACCGAGATTCATGTGTCTGTTTCAAAATTTCCTTCGTAAAGACCTTATCATTAGGTAGATACATCCTTCTGCCATTGTTATCATTCTGCCTTCTAGAATATGGAAAGGAGTTTTAACTCCTGATTTTCATTTTATTCGTTACTTTCTCCACTTCTCCATCATTTTTTTTAGCTTTTAACACTTTATCTCTAAAAACTAATCACGTTTTAAGCTGTGCTAACAGGAACCCCTTATATCCAATTCTTAATTATGGACCAAACTTCTTTAATTCTATTACTTCTCTTTTATCCTAAACAACCAATTCACTAACCACTGCCTTTTTCCTTACGGTTAAGAGCATCATCAACAACACTAGCTTCCCTTAGTGATAATCTACCACACAATCATAATCTTTAATCAACTATATACATCATCTTTCTCATATATTTAACTCTTTCTTTGACATCAAATACTTCAAACCTTATGATTTATGAAGATTTGGACTTATGACATATACAAATAGTGTCTCCATACTCTTGAAGCAAAAATCATGGTTGCCAACTCTAAATTATAGACATGATAGTTGGCCTCATGGGGTTTTAATGATGCATTAACACACAACACAATCCCTTTTTTGGTGCATCATTATATACAACGAAGTCTTCTAACCTAAGGGAAGCGTCAATACAAGGATAATTATAAGCCTTTTTTCAGCTCCTGAAAGCTTTCTTCACATTATCTCGACCATTCCCACTTTATTGGCTTCCAGGTTAGTCGAGTTAAAAGGGTTGCTATCATGGATAACCCTTCAATAAACCTTCTATTGTACCCAGTAAGTCCAAGGAAATTATGAATCTTCGTCATGTTTGTGGGTTTCTCCCATTTCAATACTACTTCCACCTTCCTTAAATCTACATATTTCCATCTTCCAATATGATATTCCCTAAGAACACCACTTCTTTTACCCATAACTCATATTTATTTAGCTTGACATATAACTTATGGTTTTTCAATGTCTACAACACACATCTCGAATATTGTTTATGCTCTAAAATTGAGTTCGAATATATCAAATTATCGTCTATAAATATTACTAGTTATAAATTTATCCAAATACAGATGGAAGACTCTATTTATTAAATCCATAAACACTGCTAGAGCATTTGTCAACCCAAAAAACATCACTAGAAACTCGTAATGCTCATAATGAGTCCTAAAAGCAGTCTTTGGAACATCCGACTCTTTATTTTTCAACTGATAATATCTTGTTCTTAAATATATATTTGAAAACACTCGTGAAAATGAGTATTTATTCTTTATTGTCACTCTATTCAACTTTCTGTAAGCAATACAAAGTCAAAAAATGTCATCTTACTTTTTGATCTACCTGGTTTGTTCACAGTCATTAATTGTTGATAACTCTGAGTCAGTTGTTTATAAACTCAACAAATCCTCATTATTTCTTCTTATTTTGACATTTCTATTGGGAAGCTAATAACTCCGGTAATCCCAAATGGATACTAATCAATCCGACAATCGTTACTTGGATGCCTATCATTCTGACATTCTTGTTTGGAAGCCAATAACTCTGGTAATACCAAATAGATACCAATCAATCCGACAATCTTATTTGGATGCCACTTATTCTGACATTCCCATTTAGAATCCACTAATTATGGTAATCTCAAATGGATACCAATCAATTCGACAATCGTTACTTGGATGCCTATCATTCTGACATTCTTGTTTGGAAGCCAATAACTCCAGTAATCCTAAATAGATACCAATCAATCCGATAATCTTACTTGGATGCCACTTATTTTGGCATTTCCGTTTAGAATCCAATAATTCTAGCAATCCCAAATGGATACCAATTAACCAGACAATCCTTATTTGGATGTCTATCATTATGACATTCTTGTTTGGAAGCCAGTAACTCCGACAATCCTTACTTCAACACATAAATTGTTATATATATATATATAACAATTTATGTGTTGAAGTAAGGATTGTCGGAGTTACTGGCTAGAATGTCAGAATGAAAATAGTTACTATTGACTTTTAATGGAAAGATTATTAAATATTGAGGTGTTAAGCACCTACCTAAGGTCTATTGTCATTAGACTGGCCTCAATAGTTATGAAGCTTTTGCAACCTCTTCAACTTCTCCTATATCACCATAATAAAAAAAATATTTCAAATCCAAGATTCTTATTTTAAAGATACCATTTTAAATTTTCATTCAAATCTCATTTTATGTTTAAAGAATTTCATAATTTTTCATATTCTTGTTAAATAATTTAATCTTGTCACCCTTCTAGTTCCATCACAATTATTTTCTGGTATCTTAAAAATTCCATTTACTCTTATTAATTCTTCTTCCTATCAAACGGTCGACCAGATCGTTTGGTAATCCTAAACAGTCGACCGGTTGTGCAGTACATGAGACATCAATTCAGTTTTCATTTTTTTTACACAATACCCAACGCTTTTTCAAGCTTATTAACCTCATTCTATCATAAGTCATATTTTTTTTATTATGCCCGTATTGAATTAGTTTATTCCTCTAGATTTATCTATTTGTTACACATTCATTCTTAGTTCTTCCAATCTTCATTTTTAAACCAAATTGACTCTTAAATTCAAATTGACTTTTCAATTAAGCCCTCTATTGATTTCTAACTTGACTATTTATTTCAAAACAATCATTGAACTTCAAAATTCTTTCAATTTTAGCCAAATTAAATCAAATTAAGCAATTTTCTAAATTTCTTCTTCCAACCCCAACTCTCTCTCTCTCTCTCTCTCTCTCTCTCTCTCTCTCTCTCTATATATATATATA
>Ga0307517_10012203_pt1 | contig 11823 bp, 14 predicted proteins | sample 23_EM_MG_FD_194515 | JGI IMG/M metagenome (GOLD analysis project Ga0307517, IMG submission 194515) | Populus trichocarpa ectomycorrhiza microbial communities from riparian zone in the Pacific Northwest, United States - 23_EM | ecosystem: Host-associated > Plants > Roots > Unclassified | place... | reverse complement strand
AGGCGTGATCGCTATCGATTCGATCTACACTCCTATAAAAAATGTAAAATACACTATAGAAAACTATCGTGTTGAGCAAAAAACTGACTATGAAAAATTAGTTCTGGATATTGCTACCGATGGCTCTATACATCCTGAAGATGCTTTGAAAGAAGCAGCTAAGATCCTTATACAGCACTTTATGTTGTTCAGCGATGAGAACATGATGCTTGAGGCTCAGGCTAAGGAAGAAACCAAAGAGGTTGACGAAGAGATACTGCATATGCGCAAGATCCTGAAAACTGAATTGGTTGACCTTGATCTTTCTGTACGTGCTTTGAACTGCCTTAAAGCTGCTGATATCCGCAGCCTGGCTGACCTTGTTTCTTACGACGTAGCAGACATGCTTAAGTTCAGAAACTTTGGTAAAAAGTCACTGACTGAAATTCAGGACCTGGTTAAATCAAAAGGATTATCTTTTGGTATGAACCTTTCGAAATTCAAATTAGACGAAGAATAATAATAAGCGAGGGCATAATTCCGCGGGCTTGACGATTACGCCGCCCAACGGTATGCACGTGCAAAAATTAAAAAACAATGAGACACGGAAAAAAAGTTAACCATTTAGGCCGTACTGACAGCCACCGCAAGGCGATGCTGGCAAACATGGCTTCATCGCTTATTTTACACAAGCGTATTACTACTACACTGGCTAAAGCGAAAGCTTTACGCGTATATGTTGAACCTATCCTCACCAAAGCTAAAAGCGATACTACGCATTCACGCCGTACCGTATTCAGCTACCTGCAGGATAAAGACACTGTAAGCATATTGTTCCGCGAAATAGCTGAGAAGATCGCTAACCGTCCGGGTGGTTACACCCGTATCATCAAACTGGAAAACCGTTTGGGTGATAACGCGGAAATGGCATTGATCGAATTGGTAGATTACAATACTGTTTACGGTAAAGACGCTGCTAAAACTGAAAAGAAAGCAACCCGTCGTCGTGGCGGTTCTGGTAAAGCTAAAACTGCTGCTCCGGCTGCTAAAGCTGTTGAAACTGCACCTGTTGAAGATGCAGTTGTAGTTGAAGAACCAAAAGCTGAAGCAACCCCGGTTGTTGAAGCTGCTCCTGCCGTAGAAGCTGCTCCTGCCTTAGAAGCTGCACCAGAAGTTGAAGAAACTCCTGAAGCACCGGCTGCTAACGAAGAGAACGCTGAAAAAGGTGAATAATTAAATTTATTTTTAAGGGTAAAAGAAACGCCCCGCTCATTTGAGTGGGGCGTTTTTGTTTTTAGACCAATTGATGCTTCGTATTTATATCCACCGTCTCACTTTGATTTTATAAGAAGTATAATCCTGACCAAAGGCATCCAACAGGTATTTTTCTTCTCGTCCTATTACATAAGTAGTAATAATAATCACAACTACAGGAATTAAAATAAAAGTCCACAAATTGCCTGCAAAAAAAGCAATGCCTGTATACAAAAATAAAAGACCTAAGTACATTGGGTTACGGGTAATAGTATAAATGCCACCCGTCTGTAGGGAATTTGCTGGTTTTATGGTTATTAAAGTGTTTTTACTTCTTATAAATTTTACTATAGCTGGTGAGCTAAATATTATGCTAAATGTCACAAATAGATACCCTAAAACAGCCGCGACTCGAGTCTTGAAAAACAAAGCAGAAATTGGAAACAACTTTTGAAGTAAAAGTGAAAGTAAAAATATCAATGCGTAAATAATAGGTGGAGGGATATAAACGCCGGGATGATTTTTTTTAGTTTCCATAAGATTGATTTTCAGGCTAATCAAATATAATTATAAATACAGCTCAAGTTTCTATTTAACATTGTCCCATTCTCAAAGGAATCATTGTTTGTTTTCCTTCAACTGGTCAACATCGGCTGCATTGGTTAGTTCATCATCCATATTGGTGTTGAACTGGAAAGTATAGATCTTCCAGGTATCCTTTGGCCTGTAATAGATAAAAATAAAGCGAACCGGCTGCTTGTCGTACTTCACCATATAGCTTAATAGCTTGAAATTGCTGCCCACACCTTTTTCGGTGATCAATTCATATCCGTAATATTCACCGTCCTGGTCAATCGTCACTTTCAGGTTTTTTTTAATAGCCGTAATATCGTCATTGATCTGTTTGTTCTTTTTTACATCAGCAAAAATATAGTCAATGGCATCCATTGGTTTGGTGGTATACAGCTCAAAGAATTTTTTAGAAATATCAGCAGGTGTTTGTTGCTGTGCCTGTACACTTATCGTGCAAAAAAATAATCCAAGGCACGTTAAAAGTAATAGTTTTCTCATGATGCGTTTAATTAGTAATCTACTAATTTAAGAAGATTTTTAGCTACTTCTGTCTGAATTACCCGAAATACAATGGGATCAATTCACAGCTAAAGAATTAGACTGATAACTATTTGCAGGCAGAGGTTTGTAAAGTATACTGAAATAGTTATCACCAGGGTTGGGCGGCAGGAGTGTTACATCAAAGGTTTCGTCCTCCGATTCCCATTTGGTGGAAAGCAGTCTGCAGAATTTGCTATCAAAGCGTTTAACCAAATCCTTCAATTCCTGCTTATCGTAAGTTACCACGTAAGAGGTGCACAAGCCATTTAAATCGAAATAGAAAGTATAGTCACCGATAACCCTTGATTTGGTAAAACATATGGCATCCCCATTTTCTGTCTTAAATTCCTGGAAAGAAGCATAAGAGACATTCTCAGCAAAGTAAGCCTTTATTTTAGGCATGTTGCTGCCAAGCGGGAACTGTGCAAAAGCAGGCACAGACAGGATGAATAGTAGCAGAAGTATAGGTAAGCGCTTCATGCTTGGGGTACGGCAACAACCGCACCACACTAAGCATTGTTTAAATGGGCTGCATAATAGCTATTATTTCAGCTATTTATGATTCTGAAAGGAATTGTATGTTTTAGGAAAGGAAAATATTCTGTGGAGTTTTTTACGGCAAAACGTGTATTTGTCTCTACAAAAAAGAGTTACCTGTAAAAAAGTAACTTATTTCCCCTTTACATCCAGTTTGTGACCGGTCAAGAATACTTTGCCGCTATTAGGTTCACGCACAATGGTACTTTCACCTTTGTCGATCTTCAAAGTTTGAGTGATATAGAAGCCTTTGTAGTCCATCAGGATATTCAGGCCGTCATTATTCACGCTCAGTTTAAATGTGCCACCAATCATGTCCTTGGTTTCATTATTGGTAAGGGTAAATGTGCCTTCCTTTTCTGAAGTGAACAGAAATGAAAATTTTTGGCCATTGATGTCTTCCTGGGATTTCTTTAATACCAATTCCCTGTACTCTTTGTAAATGTCTTCTGGTTTCGGCATAACTGTGCTCTTTTATATGTTAGTAATGTGCGTGTTAGGACGTTTATTTACATCCATAGCTGTTATACGGGAGAAGCATAAAAAAGATGCACAAAAAAATAGATTTGCGAAAAAATGGCCGGGAATGGATTTAAAGCAGATTATTAGGTTTAGCCCGGGGCTTTCTTAGGTTGTCGACATGGGAAATCTGTTGGGCGAAATAAGGCTTTATACTCCGAGTGATTTTTTAACTTTTAGGGGCAATTTAGTTGCAATAAGTCGGTGGGATTGTTTGATATAAAATTCCCATTCTTTTAATGTAAGACTGCTGATATCACGTGCGAGCACCCATTTATATCTCGCGATATAGGGTTGCGGCTCCAGGCCTTGCTTTGAACTTACTTCCTCAAAATCCTCATCAGGTACCTTAAACGAGGCTGAAGGCGGAACACCATCAGGATGAGTAAACAGGAATGACTTGCCACCCACATTGAAACACAAATGTTCACCCAGTTTAATATCCTGTGTAACACCAGGTAGTTGATAGCAAATGTTTTGGAGATCTTCGATGGTCATAGCATAAAAATAAACAATCGGTTTGGGTTCAGCTAAAAGTCACAATATCAATTTGCACATCTGCATATTCGCACATCTGCACATTAACCCTTATCTTTGCGCACTCAATAATTAACACCTATGCTAAAAGGATTTTTTAACGTTCCGCCACCGCAAAATGAGCCTGTTTTAAACTATGGCCCACGCAGTGTAGAACGTGCTGCCCTGAAAGCCGCTTTGGACGAAGCGCGCTCAAAACAAATCGACATACCGATGTATATTGGCGGAAAGGAAGTTCGTACAGACAGGAAACTGGAGATACGCCCGCCGCATGATCATAAACATATACTGGCTACTTTTTCAGAAGGTGATGCAGGCCACGTTAATGCTGCTATTGATGCGGCATTAGCTGCCAAAGCTGCCTGGGAAGAACTGGCCTGGGAGCAACGTGCTGCCATATTTTTAAAAGCGGCCGACCTAATTGCAGGACCATATCGTGCCGAGATCAATGCGGCCACCATGCTGGGTCAGTCAAAAAACGCTTACCAGGCAGAGATCGATGCGGCTTGTGAATTGATTGACTTTTTACGCTTCAACGTGTTATATATGACGGAGATCTACCAGCAACAGCCGCCCATCTCAGGAAAAGGGGTTTGGAACCGTGTAGAACAACGCCCGCTGGAAGGTTTTGTATTTGCATTGACGCCATTCAATTTTACAGCTATTGCAGGCAATTTGCCTTCATCAGCAGCAATGATGGGTAACGTAGTGGTATGGAAACCGGCCTATACGCAGATATATGCAGCCAACGTGATTATGAAAGTATTCAAAGAAGCCGGTGTACCCGATGGCGTGATCAACCTGATTTATGTTGACGGTCCTGTCGCAGGTGAAGTGATATTCAATCACCCTGATTTTGCCGGTATACACTTTACGGGTTCGACCAAAGTGTTTCAGAATATCTGGCAAACGATTGGCACTAATATTCATAAATACAAAACTTATCCGCGCATAGTTGGTGAAACTGGTGGTAAAGATTTTGTGCTTGCTCACCCAAGTGCTGATGCAGATGTGGTAAGCACTGCATTGGTTCGTGGTGCATTTGAATACCAGGGACAGAAATGTTCAGCTGCTTCAAGAGCATATATTCCTAAATCCCTGTGGCCTGCTGTAAAAGAAAATGTTCAGCGGGATGTGGCAAGCTTTAAGATAGGCCCTACGGAGGATTTTGAGAATTTTATAAACGCTGTAATTACCGAGGCGTCGTTTGATAAACTGGCGAAATATATTGATGCCGCTAAAAATGATATCAGCGTTGAACTGGTAACCGGCGGTAAATACGATAAGAGTAACGGCTGGTTCATCGAGCCTACCGTGATCCGCGTGGATGATCCGTTCTATGTAACCATGTGCGAAGAATTGTTCGGCCCCGTACTGACGATTTATGTGTTTGATGATAAAGATTTCAGTAAAGTAATCGATATAGTTGATAAGACTTCGATCTATGCACTTACAGGTTCTATTATCTCTCAGGACCGCTATGCAATTGCAGAAGCTACACATCGTTTGCGCAATGCTGCCGGTAACTTCTATATCAATGATAAACCGACGGGTGCGGTAGTTGGTCAGCAGCCGTTTGGCGGTGCAAGGGGATCGGGTACAAATGATAAAGCCGGTTCGATGATCAATTTATTGCGCTGGGTATCGCCACGTACCATTAAGGAAACTTTTGATCCGCCGAAGGATTACAGGTACCCGTTTTTGAGTAAAGAGGTGTAAAGCAGAATCAAGAGTCAAGAACCAGGAATCAAGATGTATTTTTGTTTGTCCTGGCTCTTGATTCTTGGCTATAAGGTCTATTTGAATTTAAACACATCGTCCAGCTTATCATTATTGCTGGTGCTCACTTTCATATCGGTTATCTTCCCTGTGGCTATGCTGTATACCCAACCATGAACGCTTAACTCCTGTCCGTGCTTCCAGGCGTTTTGTACAATGGACGTTTTGCACAGGTTATATACATTTTCAATAACATTCAACTCCACCAGCCGGCTGGCACGCTCATTTTCATCATTTATTGCGTCAAGTTCATCGGCGTGAATGCGGTACACATCTTTGATATGGCGCAGCCAGTTATCAATCAATCCAAACTCTTTATTGCTCATGGCGGCTAGTACACCGCCGCAGCCATAATGCCCTGTTACGATCACATGCTTTACATGCAATACATTCACCGCATAGTCTAGTACCGAAAGCATATTCATATCCGTATGGATCACCATATTGGCAATATTACGATGTACAAATATCTCGCCCGGATTGGTGTTAGTGATCTGGTTGGCCGGCACGCGGCTATCGGCACAGCCTATCCACAAAACGGGCGGATTTTGTACGGCCAGTTTATTGAAAAAATCAGGATCTGATTTTAGGGCGGTTTTTATAAACTTCTTATTACCATCCAGCAAGCTTTCATAGGTTATGTGGCTTGTGTCGTGTTTATGCTTTTTATTTTTGGCACACATAGGTTGATCTTCTATTGTAATAGTTTCAGCAAAATTATGTTTTCTGTTGCGATGAAAAAAGGCGTGATACCTTGTGCAAAGCGATGGGCGAAAGATCGTAATATAATATGGTAAGTAAAATCATGGGGATGAAATAAAATATCACAAATCCATAATCATCAAAAAAATAGCCGCCGGCCAATCCACCTAAAAAGTAGAAACCCAATATCGTAAACCGTATATAAATACGATGCTTTACGGCAACACTCTCTTCTGATTTGGGATGAAGCAGTTCGGCAACATCCCCGCCAAGGTCGGTAAACAGCCCGGTGAGATGAGATGATTTGATCAATCCTCCTGATAGGGTGGATACCATATTGTTTTGCAGTCCCATCGAAAAAAGCATGGCGCCTATTACTATTTCGCGTTCGGTTTTTGTTTCCTGGTAAAAATTATGCCCATAAATCGCAACAAACAGCAGTACTATGATCTCAATAATTATAGGCACAGCATGTGCATAGTAATTGCTGCGATGGCTTAATGACCTGATCGTAAAATTTGATATAAAAGCGCCTGCAAAAAATGCGACCAACCAGATCAGGAGGATCACCAATTCGCCTATATTCTGTTGCACAAGGTGTTTAGCTAATGTAGCCACATGGCCGGTGATATTGGAAGTAAATGCAAAAAAGGCAACAACCCCGGCTACATTGATAGCCCCTGAAACAAATGAGGTGGATGAAGCAAGTAACAGATTCTCTTTAATAGTGCGTTCTTCTTTACTTAGCCTTAGCATATCGGTAGATTTTATTCTCCCTAAAATTATAAATAATAAGTACGCGGAGATGCATAAAAAAATCCCGTGCATTTTTATACACGGGATTTGTACTGATGAGTAGCAGCTTTTAATGCGCTAACGCACCCTCTTCAACTTCATAAACATAGCCAAGGTTATCGGGATTACTGCTGCTGATATTCAAATCATTAACCAAACCAGTACTGATGTCGATTACCCAGCCATGTACTTCAAGGTCCCTGCGTTCTTTCCATGCATTTTGGATGATCGTAGTTTTGCACAGGTTATATGCCTGTTCCGTTACATTAAGCTCCACCAGTCTGTTTACTTTACGGGTGTGATCGGTAATGCGATCAAGCTCATGGCTGTATAAGCGATAAACGTCCTTAATGTGGCGCAGCCAGTTGTCAATTAGTCCGAATTGCTTATTGCTCAGGGCCGCGGCTACACCACCGCAACCATAGTGCCCGGCCACTATAACATGTTTTACCTTCAATACATTCACCGCATAATCCAGTACACTTAGCATGTTCATGTCCGAATGAACACATACATTGGCAATATTGCGGTGCACAAACACTTCACCCGGTTTGGTATTGGTGATCTCGTTGGCAGGTACACGGCTATCTGAACAACCAATCCACAGCACCTCGGGACTTTGTCCTTTGGCCAGGTTCTTAAAATAATCGGGATCATCTTTCAAGCGCAGGTCAACCCATTCGCGGTTACGCTTGATGAGTTCGTTATAACTTGTTTTTTGCGCGAGCATTAAATTACCCGAATTGATAGCTTCTTTTATATCGTTTTTATTATTATCGTTTTTCATGATCTTTTTTAGTTAGGGTTATACATTAATTCTTTTAAACGTGGCACATTATACTCTTCCTTGATGTCTTTCAACAACACGATGATGCCTTTGGTATAAGCATTATGCTTAAAATTATGAATGATCTCAAGTACATCCGGATCGATGTATCTTGAGGTAGAGCCGTCTATGGTCACATTTGATCCGGCAGGCATGCTGGTTAGCGTTACCTGTATGGCAGCTTTGTTCAGGAAGGATACTTCTTCGGCAAGTTTTATGTGTATCTCTTTATTATCCTTGCTTCCCTTAACATGATAAAAGTAGGGGTTGCGCAGGTTGGTACGCAGGATATAAAATATGCCCACAAGCATACCTATACCAACACCGATCAGCAGGTCGGTAAGGATAACCGCAACAATGGTAACCACAAACGGTATAAACTGGTTAAGCCCTTTATGCCAGATATGCTTAAATAAGCTGATACGTGCCAGTTTATAGCCTGTTATCAGCAATATCGCCGCAAGACACGATAACGGTATATAGTTAATGAGCATTGGGATAAACAGGAATGACAACAGCAGTAAGCAGCTATGCATAATAGCGCTCATTTTTGTTCGTGCCCCTGCGTTAACATTGGCCGATGAGCGTACGATTACTGCCGTCATGGGCAATCCGCCAAGCAGGCCGCTGGTGATGTTACCTATACCTTGTGCAACCAATTCGCGGTTTGTGGGCGATATACGTTTTATAGGGTCAATTTTATCACAAGCCTCCAGGCTTAGCAGAGTCTCCAGGCTGGCAACAATGGCTATGGTGATGGCTGTTATCCAAACGTCCTTATTGCCAATTGCTGCAAAATTGGGTGATTTGAATAACCCGAAGAGCTCCTGCGCGCTGTTAACCACAGGTATGCTCACCATTTGCTTGTCCTTTAAGGCAAAGTCAGAACCGGAAAATAACAAGCTTAGGACTACTCCGGCCAGAACAACTAACAGGGGCGCGGGTACAATAGCTAATTTTTTGACCCTTGGCCAATAGATCATAATCGCTAATGACACAACAGTAATAATCACTGCTCCGGGATTGATCCTGGATAATGAGGAAAAAATCATCGAAAAGGTATTCGACTCATCGCCCTGGACAAACCGCTCGTCGCCTTCGAAATCAGCATCATAGCCAACAGCATGCGGGAATTGTTTCATTATAAGGATGATGCCGATTGCTGCCAGCATTCCTTCAATCACCGCCGACGGGAAATAATTGGCTATTGTTCCGGCCTTGATTACGCCCAGTACGATTTGTATCATACCTGCCAGGACAACGCATAACAAGAACGTTTCAAACGATCCAAGACCAGTGATAGCATTCAGTACGATAACGGTTAAACCTGCAGCCGGGCCGGCCACACTTAGTTGCGAACCACTTAAACTGCCCACCACAATACCGCCAATAATCCCGGTTAACAAGCCGGAGAACAGCGGGGCGCCCGATGCCAGTGCAATGCCAAGGCATAAAGGCAGGGCCACTAAAAAAACAACAATACTCGAAGGGATATCTTTCTTAAGATTTTTTGATAAAAAATATTTCCTGAGATTAAGACCGCGCATAGCAGTCCAATCCTGATTTACATGCATATAATAAAGTATAATAATTGAAAACCTAAATGAATTAAATTGATGCCGGGAACCCGGCAGGGTCATTTAAGCGTTTGGGGGAGGTGTGGGGACTACCGGATGATATGTTTGAATGTACAAGCTATTCTCAAGTGTGTGGAGAACGTTCATTTCCCCGACAAGTGATTTATATTCAAAGAATGATAAAAGCTGTTCACCGAATAGCTTCTTGTCCTTGAACATTTCCTTATCCTGATCTTCCTTGTCCGTTTTTGTTTCATGCTCCAGTTGCATGATCACCGAAGATGCAGTCTTTGTATTCATGAATGAAAATAAAGGGGCAAGCGGCATTGCTATCTTTCCAAAAAAGATAAGCAGCAGCACAGCGCCTGTAATTATTTTAAAACCTTTTGATTTCATTCACCACAAAAGTAAATATTTACCTTATACAATCCAACAGAGGGAATTGTTGGATGTATTCTTATATTTTAATTGCTATTTTTAGCAAATTCATTTTGATAATAAACCAGGGGTGTGAACAAAAAGCTTAAAGTATTACAGCACAAGCGAGACCAGGCCATGTTGGGCGGAGGTCACGCCAGGATAGAAAGTCAGCATAAAAAAGGAAAACTAACAGCACGCGAGCGCCTTCACTTTTTGTTGGATGAAGGTTCGTTCCAGGAGATCGGGATGCTGGTTACCCACCGTTCAACCGATTTTGGGATGGAGAAGGAAATATATCCTGGTGATGGTGTTGTGACAGGATACGGGACGATCAATGGCCGGTTAGTTTATGTTTTCTCACAAGACTTTACAGTTTTTGGCGGTTCACTTTCTGAGACCCATGCCGAGAAGATCTGTAAAATAATGGATTTAGCGATGAAGAACGGCGCTCCTGTTATAGGGCTGAATGACTCAGGCGGTGCGCGTATTCAGGAAGGCGTGGTTTCGCTTGGGGGCTATGCGGATATATTCTATCGTAATACCATGGCATCGGGTGTAGTGCCGCAGATATCAGCCATTATGGGTCCTTGTGCCGGTGGTGCGGTTTATTCACCTGCCATTACTGATTTTATATTGATGGTGGAGAACACCTCGTATATGTTCGTTACCGGTCCAAATGTGGTAAAGACTGTTACGCATGAAGTGGTTACCTCAGAAGAATTAGGCGGCGCAACAACACATGCAACCAAATCAGGTGTTACTCATTTCGCATGTTCCAATGAGATAGAGGCCATACAGCATGTGAAAAAGCTTTTGAGCTATATGCCCCAAAATTGCGAAGAACGGGCCCCCGCTTTGCCTTACGATGGCAAAAATGAATTACGTCCTGCGCTTACTAAGTTAATGCCCGAAAATGCTTCGCAGCCTTATGATATACGTGATGTGATCAATGAAGTGATCGATGCGGATACTTTTTTAGAAGTTCATAAGGATTTCGCAGAAAATATAGTGGTTGGCTTTGCCCGGCTTGCCGGAAGAAGTATCGGCATCGTAGCCAATCAGCCTGCATTTTTGGCGGGGGTGCTGGATATCCATTCGTCAACAAAAGGTGCACGTTTTGTGCGCTTTTGTGATAGTTTTAATATTCCTTTACTTGTGTTTGAAGATGTGCCTGGCTTTTTACCGGGAACGGACCAGGAATGGAACGCTATTATTACCAATGGTGCCAAACTGCTTTATGCTTTTTGCGAAGCAACGGTGCCCCGCATCACAGTAATTACCCGTAAAGCCTATGGTGGGGCATATGATGTAATGAACTCCAAACACATAGGTGCTGATATGAACTTTGCCTGGCCATCGGCAGAGATAGCGGTAATGGGTGCTAAAGGTGCTGCGGAGATCATCTTTAAGAGGGAAATTAATGCTGCTGCAGACAAGGAAGCTAAATGGCTGGAAATGGAGCAGGCTTATTCAGAAATATTTGCCAATCCATACCGCGCTGCTGAGCGCGGTTTTATTGATGAGGTAATTGAGCCATCTGAAACCCGCATCAAATTGATCCATGCGTTTAAGATGCTTGAAAATAAGGTGGTGAATAATCCGAGGAAGAAGCATGGGAATATTCCTTTGTAATAATATCGAATGTCGAATTTTCAATATCGAATTTTGAAGCATGAAAATTAACATCGAACAAATACGTCCTGAACTAACCTGGCGATTACGGCAGCTGGTTTTGTATCCGGCTCAAAAATTGTATGAAATGGAGCTGGATGAGGACAATGATGG
>Ga0307517_10012200_pt1 | contig 11826 bp, 7 predicted proteins | sample 23_EM_MG_FD_194515 | JGI IMG/M metagenome (GOLD analysis project Ga0307517, IMG submission 194515) | Populus trichocarpa ectomycorrhiza microbial communities from riparian zone in the Pacific Northwest, United States - 23_EM | ecosystem: Host-associated > Plants > Roots > Unclassified | place... | reverse complement strand
TCCTGTTCCGCAGCGACTGGGTACGTGTTGTCCTCGAGTACTTCTGTTTCGGGTTCCCGCCTAAGCGTATCATCAGGTGCGTCGCGCTCACTACCGGCTGTATCTCCGGCAGGATCTGATTCGTAGACTGAATCGGAGTGTTCGATGAGTTCGTTGGCGTCAGATAGGTCGGTCCCCCGGTCGGTAAGGACGTCCGCAGGTGGATTCCGTATGGTGGATGTGAGTACGATATCGAGATTTGCCTGCGCACTTCGCAAGTGTGTCTCGTATGCGCATGCACGCTCGTACTTTTTTGCAACAAAATGAACATTTGACCGGCTATTACCCTAGCGGGAATAGCTTACCTAATAATTAAAGAGCGAGGTATATGGCTTCATAAGATAACCATATATCCGAACCCAAGCTCTCAGAGTTATGAGCTTCACAGAGGCATCTGGAAGACGACTCTGAGTACTAAATGAGAGCACATTTCAAGATAGATTCAACTTTTGGAACGATGCTTAGAGAATACAACTCCTCTCATTTTCTAGTCGCATATGCGTTTGCTGCACAATGCTTTGATAGCTGGATATCGGAACTGATCACTCCATATTCCATATTACTATTGGTATGTAGGCATTGGGGCCGCATATTCATTTATAGTCTATCAGGACGAAGAGATCGAAGACTGTCTACTGGTGGAGTGGGGACACCCTGAGATGAAATAGCAGTTCGGGAGATTTTCTGAGTCGAGTTGGGCAAGTTTTCAGGGTCAAACAGTGTTCGCACTATGTTCTGACGAACTGAATTGTTAAGAAGATACTTCTTAACTAGAGAAGTCGAAGTAGTATGAACATTAGTATAAATAGTAGGCCTCTCCCCCGGTGGTTGAAGAATCATCAAGCAACGGAGAAGAGACTTTAACAATATAACAAGTTATCGAGTTATATTCTAACTCTTTGATATTTGTCTACTCTTTATTACTTTACCTTTATCAAACAATTACCAACGAGCCTTCCTGACTATTAATCCGTTGTCCCAAATATCCTCAGCCTAGTTAGCTCGGAATCCTACCGTGTTAGCTACCCCGTAACACTATATTGTTAATCTTCTGTCACCAAGGCTTACACCTTATCTCATGCTATCAGACTTGATTGCCTGTCTGATCCTTTATTATCTTTTTTTCATTCTTGAAAACCCATCCGTGACTGCCATTGTCGCATTTCTACCGACCGAAGAACCTTTGGACGATTGGGAACCAGAGTCAGAAGGCGGAGTTACACTACCGTGCTCCACTCCTTCTCCCCCACCAACCCTTCCATCCCGATCATCAACCCCGGAGACCATTATCCATCAATCTCCTTCTATTGATCGCTTGGATCAAATCGCAATAAACTACCAGGAATATATCGATTCCTTGAAATAAAACTCAGGCTGGTGGAATACAAAATACGGGCCCATTCGTCACCCATTTCCTTCAAAAAGACGAAAGACCAAAACCTATTCTTATCAGGTTTGTTAAAACAAGATGACGGAAAACCAACCTGGTTCACCTTTTCCTTTCTAAGCCAGCTCTCGCGATGAATCACCAGATGATCCTATGGATGATGAAAGCACGACTCCTCTTGCTTCATCTTTCGCCCCATCATCTGGACCTCTCACCATCCCCTCTGGACCGAGCTCATTAGCAATGAGTCGATCCACGAGTGCACCTTTCCGGATTGGAAAGTCTACCTCCCGTTCGAATTCCAGACAACACTCGAGAAACCCCACGAATCCTACTGAACTCCTTAAACGACAAATTGCCCAAGCATTCCAGTTTATCTCGTCGACAATACATCAGAGTCATGATGAAAATCAAATAGCTCTCGAAGCGTTATCGGACGCTGCTAGGGTACAGTACGCCAACCTACAATTGCTACAAACCCGGTTAGCAAAGGGCGAACCAATTGTCGTCAAGGAGTTAAGCGATGCTAGGTGAGCATTGTTAACGCTTGAAGCGGCAACTCGAGTTGAGCGAGAACGTCTAACAGCTGAGATAGCTGGAGAATTTAGACGACAAGAAGCGAAGCAAAAAGAGGATGCGGAATTGGCAGAAGACCGAGATAAAATTCTAGAACGTGAAGTTCTTGAACTAAAAGATAAGGTCAAAAACCAGGACACTACCTGGCAACGAATCCTCCATGATCACGAGGAACGAGCCGATCAGCTACTAAAGCAACAAAAAGACGATGCTGCCGCTCAGCAACAAAAGGATCGACAAGAAGCAAGAGATCTCCTTGATAAGCAACGATTCGAATTTCAAGCCTTGATACAGACCTTAACTGCAAGAATCGATCGTGCGGAAAAACCTCATTATACCATTCCACCAACCGATGGTGGGGATGGTGACCCCGGGCCTTCTAACCGAGGCCAACAAAACCCTTGGATACCACCCGAAGGTATCAACCCTGACAAAGAGTCAGCATCAACTCCCTGACAGAATAAAGGAAAGGAAGTTGATCGAGGAGGAAACAACCTACCACCACCCCCGCCAGGAAATACTGGGGGAGACCCCGACCCTGATGACGATGATGATGATGGTAATGACAAAAATGGAGGAGATGGCAGGGGCAGGAGAGGCGGACGTCCGGAACGCAACGCTCGAAGACCATCGCTTCCAAGAGATGCTTCTCCCCGTACGAGGGCAATGCTGAATTCATGCAGAGTCTTAGTACTTCTCAGCGACTGACAAAAAACACTGCGGAACCTCCCTATTTTTTCCAAGGAGAAGACAACCAAGACGTTAGAAACTGGTTAACCGCATGTGAAGATTACTTCGATCGCAACCCAACTCAATGGGAGAATCACTCACACCGCATCGTATTTGCCTTAGGAAAGACCAAGGTAAATAAGGTAGCACCTTTTTCAGAGAAATACCGGAAGGTCATGGGGGGTTTAGGTGGTTACACTCAAGACCCTAGTTATTCCACGTGGGAACGATTCCGGCAAGAACTTATTAAACGGTACATCGGTATTGAAGAAGAACGACGAGCCCTAGAAGAAATGGATAAAATTATCTATAAGGGCAGAATTGATACATACCTTCTACTCCTCGAAAATCTCAACATTAAGGCCGGCCTCACAGGAATAGCGTGGAGGGTTAAGGTTGAAAGCAAACTTCCGCAGGATATCCTTCGTCGATTATCCCACTTCAAGTTCAATGATGATGATCACTGGATAGAAACCTTGCGGGAAGTTGGAAGACAGGAAGAAGAACTTCTCGAACGTGGAAAACTATCGAAATCCATATCAACCCCGCACAACCCCGCACCAAAGCGCAAGCGAGAAGGGTCAGAAAAAGGATTCAACACAAAATTCGAAAAAAAGAAAGATGACAAACCTCGGAAGGATAATACCTCCCGATGGAAATCTCCACGGACAACAACAGCGAAACGAAACGGTAATAATTCCAAGGATGAGCATACCGACTGGAAGAAAGCTCATGAAGGAATTGCCGAAGAGGTGGTTGAAAAAAGAAAGAGGGAAAAACGATGCACTCGTTGCACCCTCGACAACCACACCTGGAGAAAATGTCGAAAGCCGATTGTAGTAGCAACTACCTTCGCCTACGGGAATAAGGGAAACCCTAAACCTTACCGGAAGCCACGCACTTCAACGCTGGCTGTTCACAACCCTCCACCGTCGCGTTCAGAGCAAGTCCCTAAGGTTAACCGAGTACATCGAGAAATGCCTACCCAAGTTTGGGAATTGTCCGATACAGAAATGACCTAAAGGAATCACGTTGCAAATAAACAAAGTATCGCCTTTTCCTAAGTCTATAAGTCCTTATTGACCTCGCTTAGTGGACAGACTAGAGCGGATGTCACCGTGCCTTAAGAATGACAAGGTCACGGGTAAGTCGCGCCTTAGATCTTGTGAAGCAAGCAGGTACCATCTATTCTTAAGGCAAGCGGAAAGCGATTACAAAACCTTTTTACACGTGTTTATTTCCTCGGCATTCTCGGCACAAAGTCTTGGCGCTCGTACAAAAAATCTCGCTGCAGAACCTGGACTATCCACCCGCTCTGCAGGAACCGACGTTTACGGAATAGGGTACCGGTGTGGTTGCCTCCCGAAGGAGGACTTTTGTGTTGCCACCTTCCTAGGAAGGCGGACTTTTTTCCCTCTGACTCGGACATTTTCCCTCAGTTCGGACATGGTTTGCTAGGTAGATTAAGGGCAGCCTTGCCGCTCCACTACCTAGCTAGCCGTAGTAACCGGTACTCAATTATTGTTGCCTTCAAGAAGACTCGAACGCTTGACCCCGTGGTAGCAAGGGCGGCCAACCCATAGCTAATCCAACTAGACCGTAGCGAACGGTTCAGAAAATGGGTCGAATGTTTACGTATTATACCCCAGTCTCGCGTTACGCCAAAGCAGAAAAAACATGTTTATACGACAAACACGCGGGGCTAGGTATCAACAAAGAGAGGTCGCTATAACAACCACGTTGCACAAAAGCTAAGTTTTCTCTTATATATAAAATTTATTTTTGCATTAAAGGCCTTGGGATTTGGCCCATTTAGTGGGCTTTATAATTTTGGCAACCCCTCGGGAGGGGGTAAAGACCGCTCGTAGTGGGCCGCCCACAAGTATAAAACATTTTAATTTTTTTTGTGACAGTTTGTCTGAGGAGACCTTAGTGGTCGAAACAACGCGGGCGTTGTCACAAACACCCGCAATTACACGATATACAACATGTCAAAACGAGACAAGCGACTACTACAACTACGCCCTAAGCGAACGGATCGTCGGGCAGATCCGCGTATACGAGAGCCCGAACGCTATAACTGTCCGGAAGGACATGCGCACATCTATATCCTTGGCAAACGCTATTGAATCCCTGTCCTATTGGACTCTGGATCGAATATTTTTCTCAACAATGAACAACTCGTTGAGGACTTACACATCCCTTACCACTCGAGAACTGATGCAGTTCAAATCCAAGGCTTCACCGGGGAAACTATTTCTTCCGGCGGAATCAACTTTACGAAACCTCTTTTCCTAGAAATAGGAAGCAACAAACAGCTTTCTCTGGTTTCCTGTGAAATAGCTCCCGCAGGAAAACATGGTATGATTATACCCTTTGGATGGTGGCATCAGGAACACCCTATTACCAATATCGCAAATCCAGAAAGTTGGTCCTTCGACGACAATGAATGCCGATCGCACCTACTTCCTGAAGATGAAGGAATCTCGGTAGAATGGGACGAAGATGTTCTAAATGACCCTAATGCGGTGGTCATTGGTCGAATAGAAAAGGTTGATGACGAAAAGATTACGATCATTGACCGGCTACCTGAAAGGTATCACGACTACCTCGACCTATTCCGTCCCTCTACGGCGGAGAAACTAGCACCTCGCCGTACCTTCGACCACGCGATCGACCTTAAACCCGATACCCAACCACCATGGCGTCCAATATACCCTTTATCTCAGAAACAACTAGAAGCGCTACGCAAATACCTCGATGATATGCTCAAACAAGGAAAGATTTCCCCGAGCAAATCACCAGCTGGCGCCCCAATCCTTTTCGTTCCCAAACCTGATGGTCGCCTAAGACTTGTTGTTGATTATCGTGGACTCAACAAAGTTACGATTCACAACAAATATCCTATCCCCCTGATGACGGAATTGAGAGATCAAGTCCGTGATGCTCAAATCTTTACGAAGTTAGACCTGAAGGATGGTTTCCATCTGATCAGTGTTCGTAAAGGGGATGAATGGAAAACCGCTTTTCAAACCCGGTATGGACATTATCAATACCGAGTCATGCCTTTTGGGCTAGTTAACGCACCAGCCACCTTCCAAACTATGATGAACGAGATCCTACGAGAATTTCTTGACCAAGGAGTTGTTGTATATATCGACGATATTCTTATCAACTCCAAAACGGTCGAAGAACATATTATACTCGTTCGAAAAGTTCTGCAAAGGCTCCGCGAATACCGAATGGCTATTTCCTTGGAGAAGAGGGTGTTTCATGTAAAAATGGCGGACCTTTTGGGTTATGTTGTGGCAACGGATGGGGTAACAATGAATGAGAAGAAGGTGGAATCGGTGAAGGCTTGCAAAACTCTAGCCTCGGTGAAGGATGTTCAGATTTTTATCGGGTCCGCCAACTTTTACCGACGATTCATTAAGAACTTCCCGGCTATCTGTGCCCCGATAACTAATCTGTTAAAAGGAGACCCCAAGAAATTCTTTTGGGGCAAGGAACAACAAGAGGCCTTCGATGACCTAAAGCGCCGCTTCATATCAGCTCCAATCCTATGTCATTTCTATCCAGAACTTGACACAGTTGTGGAAACAGATGCCAGCGATTATGCAATAGGATGCATCCTGTCGCAGTTTCATGGAAAAAGACTTCATCCTGTCGCTTTCCATTCCCGGAAGCTTAGCCCAGCTGAGCGAAACTACGACATCCATGACAAAGAATTGTTGGCTATTCTCGTTGCCTTCATGGAATGGAAACATTACTTGGAAGGAACGGAGAAACCAATAACGGTCTATACTGATCATCAGAACCTACAATATTTCCTTACAACAAAAGCCTGGACGCACAGACAGATTCGATGGGCACAGAAATTGTGTGGTTTCAATTTCAAAATCATCTACCGACCAGGCATAAAAGGAGGCAAGCCCGACGCTTTAAGCAGGCGGCCGGAGTACCGCCCTGAAGAGGGAGCTACGCATCGCGAGCAACAAATTTTGAAGCCTCAGCACTTCGGGAAATTTCAAATTGCCGTCGTGTGGGGGACAAACTCTGAACAGCTCCATCAGGAATGGCCTCAACTAGAAAAGGAAATGCGTATTCGGATTCAAAGGCTTGACGAAAAGGCCCGAATCCCTACCAAAGGATCAAAGCTTGCAGCAGGACACGACCTCTACAGCATCGAAGATATACTTATCCCAGCCAACAGCCGAGTACTAGTGAAAATCGGCTTAGCAGTCGCGGTACCAGAAGGAACCTACGGTCGCATAGCACCAAGAAGTGGCTTAGCAACCAAAGGTATCACGGTAGATGCGGGAGTTATTGATGCAGATTACAGAGGCGAAGTCAAGGTCCTACTCGTTAATCATGGAAAGTTAGATTACGAGGTTAAGATGGGCGAACGCATAGCACAGCTGGTCGTGGAAAGAATTGATGATCAGGATTGGATGGAGGTTGATGGGTTGGATGAGACTGAGAGAGCGGGAAAGGGTTTCGGGAGCACTGGGACAGGGTTGGAGTTGAAAGAAACCCAACCAACGATATGCTTCCTTCAAGCAGATGGCAACCACGAGTTCTACGATTCCTCCGATATTAACCAACACCCTATCCTACGTAAAGGACAAGTGTTATTATCAAATACCATTATCGCCAAAGCAAATCTGAAAGGATTTGAAGCTGACCTTTTGGCTAAAGTTCACGAAATGGCAGAGGAAGATGTAGGTTGGATGCAACGAAAGAAAGAGTTGGAATCCTTGAAGGAAAAGGGAAAGGAATTGCTTAAGCAATGGTCGATATCCGATGACCTTCTCTACTACAAAGACCGGTTGTTTATCCCCGCAAACGAAGACCTCCAAACCCTTATCGCTAAGGGATGTCACGACTCCCAAGTGGCAGGTCACTTCAGACAAGAAAAAACTCTAGAAATCATTACACGAGATTTCTACTGGAAAGGATTAACCGACTGGGTAAACGATTACGTTCGTTCCTGCACCGCCTGTCAACAAGCGAAAGCTCCACGACACGCACGATTTGGGTTACTTAATCCCCTACAAGTACCCTATACTGCGTGGGCTTCAACTTCGGTAGACTTCATCACGCAGTTACCAAAATCAGCAGGATATACCCAGATCATGGTCGTAGTAGACCGCTTCACAAAAATGGCCCACTTTATCAGATTAGAAGAAAAGGCGACCGCAAGAGACGTGGCAGAATCCTTCCTTAAGGAAGTCTGGAAACTTCACGGGTTACCCTCGGAAATCATTTCAGATATGGATGCGAAGTTTGCAGGAGAATTTTGGGAATCATTGTGCAAAAAACTCGGCATTAAACGAAAAATGTCGACAGCGTACCACCCTCAATCTGACGGACAAACGGAACGAGTCAACCAAGTGCTGGGAGGCTACCTCCGTATATTTGTCAACTACGATCAGGATGACTGGTATCATCTCCTACCTCTAGCTGAGTTCGCCTATAACAACTCGGTAACAAACGCACACAATATGACCCCTTTCTTCGCAAACTACGGCTATTATCCCCAAACTGAATGGCTGAAGGAACGTGAAGCGCGAAATCTAGGAGCAAACCTTTACGCTAACTGCATGCAAACGATACATCAACAAGCGAGACAATCTCTAGAAAAAACCAGGGAAGCCATGGGACGTTATTATGATCGGAAGGCTAAGCAACAACCTGACTTCAAAATAGGCGACATGGTTATGCTTAATGCCAAGAATATCCGCACTAAACGCCCATCCAAGAAATTAGCCCCTAAGCTATACGGCCCTTTCAAAATCCTGGAACAACGAGGAGAGCTTGCGTATAAACTCGAATTATCAGAACGTTGGAAAATCCACCCGGTATTTCATGTATCGATACTGGAGCCCTATCGAACATCTATTTGACCGGCCCGAGAACAACCACCTATGGAACCCGAAGAGATCGATGCTGATCTTGAATGGGAGATGGAAAAAATCATTAAGAGTGAAATAATCTCTTATGATCGAAGAGTCCGTGGCAGAACCAGGACCTGCAAAGAACTCCGCTACTTCGTGAAGTGGAGAGGGTGTTCGGAAGACGAGAACACCAGGGAACCACCTGAGCACTTAGAACGAGCACAGGAATTGGTAGATGATTTTCATAGGGAAAACCCGGATATGCCAAGATTGGGCTAAGTAGTATTACATGGAAAGGTTTTCCTCCCCTGGCCAAGCAAACGCAGAAGGTTTTTCACCCTACCTTGTAGAGTTCTAAATGGAGTTAATGTTTATTATGTATTACTTCGCATGTATTATTATATAAGGGATTTGAGGACAAAACCCTTATAAGGAGGGAGCTAATAGTACCCTAGCGGGAATAGCTTACCTAATAATTAAAGAGCGAGGTATATGGCTTCATAAGATGACCATATATCCGAACCCAAGCTCTCGGAGTTATGAGCTTCACAGAGGCATCTGGAAGACGACTCTGAGTACTAAATGAGAGCACGTTTCAAGATAGATTCAACTTTTGGAACGATGCTTAGAGAATACTACTCCTCTCATTTTCTAGTCGCATATGCATTTGCTGCATAATGCTTTGATAGCTGGATATCGGAACTGATCACTCCATATTCCATATTACTATTGGTATGAAGGCATTGGGGCCGCATATTCATTTATAGTCTATCAGGACGAAGAGATCGAAGACTGTCTACTGGTGGAGTGGGAACACCCTCAGATGAAATAGCAGTACGGGAGATTTTCTGAGTCGAGCTAGGCAAGTTTTCAGGGTCAAACAGTGTTTGCACTATGTTCTGACGAACTGAATTGTTAAGAAGATACTTCTTAACTAGAGAAGGCGAAGTAGTATGAACATTAGTATAAATAGTAGGCCTCTCCCCCTGTGGTTGAAGAATCATCAAGCAACGGAGAAGAGACTTTAACAATATAACAAGTTATCGAGTTATATTCTAACTCTTTGATATTTGTCTACTCTTTATTACTTTACCTTTATCAAACAATTACCAACGAGCCTTCCTGACTATTAATCCGTTGTCCCAAATATCCTCGGCCTAGTTAGCTTGGAATCCTACCGTGTTAGCTACCCCGTAATACCGGCATTGTGGAATTCAGCGCCGCCGATTTTGGGAGTCCAGTGTGGGTGATAGTAGTGTGATGTTGTCGTCGTCTCGATCATAACGCGTGCGGATGACTGGAGATTCTGGGCCTAGCGCTGTGCACACTGATCTATCACCAGCCGTCGAACAGGTTTAGCGTTGTGTGTCGCGACGTCACGTGGTATCAGCTGGTTATCATCTTACGTTCACAGGAAACGACTGAAACACTAATGGACGCCCGAGGTGTCAGTTCTTGATGCATCTTAATTCTTGAAAACAATTCAAACAATTCATGATTCTTTCAAACCATCTTGAATGTCTGAGAGTTGTATATATAATGTGGGTTGATCACGACAGCAGCAAGTTCATACCAAGGATAATCCGACATCCACAACATCCACAACATCCTCTATATTCAAAAGACTAGAATCTCCAAATCAACTATCAATATAAACAAACCCTCAACGGACATGGCGCAAAATATCAACATGCAGTACGTATTCAGGCAAAATGCCGGAGTCGTTGCGCTGGGACTGACAGATCAACTCCCGCCTAGTTCGCTTCAAGGGGCAATCAGCATGCATCGCACCAACCCAGGTGGTCGAGCGATTAGCGATCATAAGCTAAACATGGGCTTCACACAAGTCCAGGCTCAAAGGAAAATGTACACAGAGTGGCGGAACTGTGCGAAGGATCAGATGATAGCAAGGGGCGTTGGGCCAGCAGGGCGAACGGCCAAAAGTTTCCCTGACGCCGACTTGCTGCCAATATGCACAGGCATGAGGACCTTGCGTCCTGCCTGCGATCTCATCGTCTCCGCAGTGGCAGCCAATGATATGCATCGTCTAGAGGATATCGAGGAGGCAGTCGTGGAACTGGTTAAGGACAGTTGCCGGAAGTTGAATGACACAAATAACAAAGGCAAAATGGTAGTGCCAAATCCCGCAATCCCCCCTGGGCAGGTCGTCGTGCATGCATCGTTACTACCGCCAGGGGCCCCAAATCAGTGGGGGGCTGCGACGACTATAGGGAACCCAGGTCAACTTCCTCCAAATCCTCCCCGAGCCCACGTCCCCGCAGGCGGACAACTCGGACAGGCTCCTCCGGGTGCGGCTGGTTCAAACGTCGCTGCTGCCGGACAACTCGGACGGGCTCCCCCGGGTACGGCTGGTCCAAACGTACCTGCTGCACAAGTCAACGTCCCTGCTGCCGGACAACTCGGACAGGCTCCTCCGGGTGCGGCTGGTCCAAACGTACCGGCTGCACAGGTCAACGTCGCTGCTGCCGGACAACTCGGACAGGCTCCCCCGGGTGCGGCTGGTCCAAACGTCGCTGCTGCCGGACAACTCGGACAGGCTCCCCCGGGTGCGGCTGGTCCAAACGTACCTGCTGCACAAGTCAACGTCCCTGCTGCCGGACAACTCGGACAGGCTCCTCCGGCTGCGGCTGGTCCAAACGTACCTGCTGCACAAGTCAACGTCCCTGCTGCCGGACAACTCGGACAGGCTCCTCCGGGTGCGGCTGGTCCAAACGTCGCTGCTGCCGGACAACTCGGACAGGCTCCCCCGGGTGCGGCTGGTCCAAACGTACCTGCTGCACAAGTCAACGTCGCTGCTGCCGGACAACTCAGACAGGCTCCTCTGGCTGCGGCTGGTCCAAACGTCGCTGCTGCCGGACAACTCGGACAGGCTCCCCCGGGTGCGGCTGGTCCAAACGTACCTGCTGCACAAGTCAACGTCGCTGCTGCCCGACAACTCGGACAGGCTCCCCCGGGTGCGGCTGGTCCAAACGTCGCTGCTGCCGGACAACTCGGACAGGCTCCCCCGGGTGCGGCTGGTCCAAACGTACCGGCTGCACAAGTCAACGTCCCTGCTGCCGGACAACTCGGACAGGCTCCTCCGGGTGCGGCTGGTCCAAACGTACCGGCTGCACAAGTCAACGTCCCTGCTGCCGGACAACTCGGACAGGCTCCCCCGGGTGATGTTCCTGCGGCGGG
>Ga0307517_10012199_pt1 | contig 11827 bp, 5 predicted proteins | sample 23_EM_MG_FD_194515 | JGI IMG/M metagenome (GOLD analysis project Ga0307517, IMG submission 194515) | Populus trichocarpa ectomycorrhiza microbial communities from riparian zone in the Pacific Northwest, United States - 23_EM | ecosystem: Host-associated > Plants > Roots > Unclassified | place... | reverse complement strand
ATATATATATATATATATATATATATATATTAAAAGATTGAGTTGTTGAATGGTGAAATTAAAAAAAAAATATATGTTCAATTAAAAAAGAACAAAAAAAAAAACGAGTTAACTTGTCAAGCACGTGATACAAGTCATGAATAATCTCATAAAAATAAAATCAAAAAACAATTAATGTTGAATGATAATTTTTTTAAAAAAAATCAATTAAACAAATGACCCAAAAAAGAACAACTCATGTCAATCTAAGTTAACTTATTAAACTCATAATATCCTTAAGACTAGAATAACTTCATAAAACAAATATGAAACATCATTTCCAACGAATTCAATATTGAAGATTGAAATCCAAAAAATAAAAAAATAAGACGAAGATAACTACATAGAAATCAAACTAAGAAAATAATATCAAACTCAATTCTCAAATAACCTAACATTCAATGATGAAATTGAAAAGAATATATATATATATATATATATATATATATATAAAAGATTGAGTTGTTGAAAGGTGAAATTAAAAAAATATATATATATGTTTAATTAAAAAAAGAACAAAAAAAAATGAGTTAACTTGTCAAGCACGTGATACAAGTCATAAATAATCTCATAAAAATAAAAAATAAAAAAACAATTACGAAGCCCAGTTTTTTTAAAAAAACATATTCAATTAAAAAGGAACCTAAAAAATAAATTAGGTCAACTTGTCAAACCCGCAATCTAAGTTATGAGATCGAGATAATCCTGTAGAAATCAAATCAATTTTTTTATATAAAACTCAATTTTCAACCAACTCAGTGTTGAAAAATAAAATAAAAAAAAATAAAAAAAGCAATCTAAAAAAAAACTCAAGTTAACCAGTTAAACTTGTAAACAGGTAATGAGATTGATAAAAATTCATATAAAACAAATAAAAAAATTATGAAACTCTATTTATAACATATCTAAAATTAAAGATAGAAAAAATTTAAATTTATAACACCTATATATAATCTAATATTTAAAAAAAACGAAGCATAATATAAAAAACAATATGATATTGGGAGATTACAAAAAATAAAACAAAAAAAATTAGGGTTACTGAAGGGTAAAATTAAACAAAAAAAAAACAATAACAAAAAAAATATTATTTTACAGGCATTGCTATAATGATTTAGCCTGTTAGTGTCATGTTAATGTTAATTAACCAAGTGTGTTTTTATTTCGTGGGCTAAAGATAACAATAAAGTTTAGGCCCATTAGTAACTTGCTTAATTTTGAGTTCGACGGGCTTTGGTTACGTGGAAAAGAACCCAACCCCAGTCATGGGCTGTTGTTAGGATCCAAACTTCAAATGCTATAGTTGTTTACTTGGGCGATAGCCCATGCTCTGCTCCAAGTGATTTATCCTAATTATTAGTTAAGCTTAGCCGAGAGGAAAAGGCCAGCCATGGAGTGAAGTGAATGAATTATTACTGCTCCAAATGATTCACAGTTAATTTGTTTTTAAAAATAAAATAATAAAAGCTTGGTCATTCACTGTGCCCAGTTACATTTTGTTGTGAATTCACGCACTCGAATGACTGTTTCGCAAAAATCATTTAGCTAGGTAGGGTAAAACAATCTTTTCAATGAGGTTTATTAGTTATTATTGTATTAATTGGAAATAATTTTATTTTATATATATGTTAGATGTATAATGAAATGATTTAAATACTCTTTAAAATAAATAAAAATAAAGTTGGGACCATGGGATTTTTGGTTTTTTAACTCTTTGATCACACGATAAAATGACTGCATTGCATTTAAAAGAAAAAAAATTGAGTCCAGGGGCATTTTTATATCTTTATCATGAAATTTTAACTATAATTAATTTGAATGAGGGGTAATTTAATTTTTTAATAAATATAAATATAATTAAAAAAATAATTAACACGTGTTATGCACGTGCTACCAAGTGAGAGGAGCTGCACTCTTGGGGCAGTGCCTCCTAGCAGTCCAACGCCACCTTTGGTGACGATGTTAGAAGCATCGTGTTATCCTCTTCCTATTGGTCAGGTTTGTTAGCACATTAAAGAAGCGGTTGAGCTCGCGTAAACTTTTTTCTTTTCTCTTTCCTCACCTTGAATTTCTTGCTAGTCATTTTAAAAATCAAATGTATCTTGTCAATTTGTAGTTGTATTAGTTATAATCCTCTTTCTTTTGGTTGCTATTTATTTTTTTTAAAGCTTTTTGAAGTTGATTTTGTTTTTAATTTTACCGCCTAACATTTTATTTTATTTATTATTTTTTATCTAAGTTGGTTCTCAATCTATTTTATTGTTATTTTTTTTGTTTTTTAATTTTTTTTTATTTCATCGCTTAATATTTTATTTCATTTAATTTTTGTATCCAATTTGGTCTTCATTATCTTGATTGTTTTTTTAATCATTTTATAATCACCTTTGATGAGTGTTTTTTTCAATCTCATCTCTCAGCATTTGAATAACATCAGTTCTGTATATAATACTAAAATCACATAAAATAAATGTTTTATTGTGATTTAATAATAAATAAACGTCATTATCATTGTATTAAAGTTAATTTCATCCATAAATGTTACATTACAATTTACAGCATTACACATTCGTGTTGTGCAAATCAATCAGAATTGTCTTCTTCTTTGTCATATTCATCGCAATCTTCTACGTAGATTTCGTCGCTATTATAATCTTTATCAACTTGTGTATATCTGTTGGTTCTTAAAACATCATTTAACTCCTCAATGTCAACATCAACAAGTATTCTCGACAACACAAAAATTTAAATTTTCTTATGAGTCATTAGACGAAGCAACTCGATATGGATATACTAACTCATCAAGTTAAAAAACATCATTCCCTACAGTTAATTCATCGTTGTCATCCTAAACAACCTGAACGCGACCCCTAAATTTGATTTTCACTATAGATAACCAATCAACTCTTGAATAATCATTTCTAAAGAAAGGAGTACATGTGTGGTAAACTTGTTACTTGGCGAAAATAAAAACAACATGTGTTAATTAGTTGCGTAAACTATATAAAAAACAAAACATTGATTTAACTTAAACTATTCAAACTATTTTAATAGTATAACTAATTCATTGTTAGTTATCTACATAAATTCAAATTTCTATATATTTACCAAAAATTTTAACTCAATAATAAAATTGATAAAATATAAAACGAACTCATTAAATAAATCATTATTTATTTCATCACAAAACATCTAAGTCACAAATTCAAATTAAATTTCATCAATTTACAAACAAATATAATTTTATAAAATCTCAAACAAACCCTAACATGAATAAATCATACATTTATACAATAAATTTCCATGAAAAAAAACTATAAATCAAGTAAAAACCAAAATAAAATACATATATTACAAAAATAAGTAATTAAAATTAACATTTTAAAATCGAGTTCAAATAAAAAAATGAGTAGTTTTGTTTATTTGAAGTTGAGAATTCTTAATAAAATTTGAATCAGATCAGGGATGTTGGCAAACTAAGTGTTGGGGTGACTGGATTTGTAGTGGGAGGTTGATTTATGATAAAATTGAGGTGGGGGGTTTTGTGGTGTTTTTTTTCCAGATAAAATGAAGGAAGATGAAGAAGAAACGAGGGGGGCGGGGAAGGGTCACTCGTCGTATCATAAATTAAATGTTGCAGACCAATTTACAAAAAAAATTAAATTTGTTGGTAAGTCTATATATAAAAATGACACGTTACTGTACATCTTAATTATTTTTTTTATTTCTTCTCTTTTCATTATAATTTCTTTGATATATACTAAAAAAATATTTTTATTGGTATTCATTAATGGATAAAATAAAGAACTATTTTATTTGTAAAATTAGCTATAATCTACCGAAAAGAAAAGAAAAAGAAATCCGCAAATGTACAAGAAAATTAAAAACTCCGTGTCAGAGTCATCAATGGCGTCAGAATTACAGGCCCCGTAACTGGGTCCGAATAGACGCCTCATGACCCAGCTGCCCCCCTCTCTTTGACGAGGGAAAGAAGAAGTACAAGGGATAATTTTTTCCATTTTGATAATCATTGCAGGGGTAAGACGACCGTGGACTATAAACTATATAGTATAAAGTGAAAATGCAGTGCCATTTTTTTCTTTTTCCACTTTAACGCAACACAGCCCTCAATTATTTTAAGAGATGCAATGACTTGAAACGAAAGGCTAGTCTACATGTAAATGTGCCAGTGCTCATGATTATCATTGATACCAAATTTCACGGGTTCGAGTCCATATGTAGATTGCCCTGGTTAGAGAAAATGTGGCAGCAGTCCCTTGGCATTTTGAAGGTCTGACAAGTCACTGGCGGTGCCTCTTTCGAAAAAAGAAAAAAAGAAAAAAAATCTTCCACGATATTTCATAAACTATAGACGAGGGCAAGAGGCAAGAGATTCACGTGATGAAGGGATATTGATTCATATATACACATTGTCTGTATGTGTTTTCCCCCCTTACGAATGTCGTGTATGGATTTTCAAAATAAATCTCCGATCACATAAATTAAAAAAGAAAAATAACACACTGCTCTTGTGTGTAAATACATGTTATTTTCTCAAGACAAATTGTTTGCTATTTTACTCTAAAATATGTGGTTTTTTTTTTTTTTTACCGCGTGCCAAGACTTCATTGTTATCTTTTCACTTATTATTGTGGATAGACTGTATAAAATTTTGTGTTTTTTTAATTTGTTTGTCCATCTTTTTTCCCCTACTGATTTAGTTATAATTAAAGACTAATTGATTTTGATTACTTATAAAAAGATGAGATTGAAAAAAAAAAAACCGAAATGAAAAGGGTATCAAACATGAGTGACATGCCATAAGTCTCGCAGAAAATACACTTTGATCCTTGAACTTTAAAAATCACGCAAATTATACAATTTCAGTACCTCAATATTTTTCATATTCAATTTGGTACTAAAATTTTATTTTTGTTATTTTTTAGTTCTTGGTTGAGGGGGGAGAGAGAGGTCGTTGGATTCCAGTAGTAAAGAGAGAAAAATGTTGTTGACACCGATTCAGGCCACCAAAACAGACAATATTTGTGTTAGATGATTCTATTTGATGAGGAGAGTTCATATTAAGGGCGGATGATTGCAAAAAAAATAAAAATTAAGAGCTCAATCACATAGGTTTGATTGAGTTTTTTTAGATTAAATATCTTGATTTATATCTATCTCTTGATTTTTTAAGTTTTATTTTATGTACTATTTATAACTTTTTATTTATTTATTTTTATACTTAGTTCTTGATTTATTTGATTATATTTATGTATAAGATTTTTAATTTAAACTTAGATTTTCTAAACTACATAAATTTATTAAAAAAATCTATATATATAATATTTTTATAAAAAACATAAAAATATCTAACTTGCGCGAATCACGTCACAGAACTAGTTCACCCTATCACACGTTACCTGTCTCTTTCTCTTTCACACACACGTGTTCAAACAGAGAACTGTGAAAAGAAATATAGGATGTACACCAGAAGAAGCTTGTTTGTTGCCGCACGCTAACAATTATATTTTCTTTCTAGTTTTTTATCTCTATTTTCTGATTTTATTTTTAATTTTTTTATCACTAATTTTGATATCTATAGGTGGCTGCACGATCGCATGTATAATTAATTAAAACTTAGGATAAATATAGAAACGTATGCAAGGAAAATGAACACATTTATAGTTTTTGATGTTGATATAATTAAGAATTTTCAAACTAAAGCTTTGAAATGGAACAAATTGTAAGCCATAGGGAAAGTATCATTATCAGATAAAGATTATGTTAGATTTAAGCCTTTTTTTATGTTTTAAAAATTATTTTTTTATATTTTTAGATTACATGCTAATATTAAAATTTTTTAAAAATAATATTTTAATATATCTCTAAATAAAAAACATATAAAAAACAATTATTACTATAATATTAAAATGCTCTCTTAATTTGTATAGATTTCGTTTGTGTGCGAGTGTGATAAAAATCATCGCTGGGGTGTGTATAACACAAATAATAGAGCATTAGGATTTGTTTTGTATTTAAAATTAAAATTAAAATTAAAATGTCTACCAGCCAACCCGTAGAGCAGAGCTCACCATCCGTGAACTGTGAGTAATGTCGGCAGCTTTCTTTCTTTTTTAGGAGGCTCGGAAAAGGGAAAGAAGAGATAACAGTGAAAAGGTTCAAAAGAAGCAACGAACCAGTGAACAATATGCTTTAAGTCAATTTTATTTGTTGACCATATTTGTTCCTGTGAGGTATAAATCAACGTACTCTGGATGTTGACCTATTGAGAGTATGTTTGGCAGTATGATAGCGGTTGCTTTTCAAATAGTTTTTCGTGTCGAAATACATGTCAATGATGTTTTTTCATTTTTTAAAAATCATTTTTGACATCAGCATATTAAAACGATCTAAAAAGTACAAACCGCACTTAATTTTAACAAAAAAAAAATCAAAATTTGATGAAACACAGTTAGAAACGCAATGTCAAACGGTTTCTGAGTCGCTTGGTAAAAAATGCTGTGCACAACTCGGTTTAGCGGTGTTTGGTATTAAGGTTCATTTTTTTTTTTTATTGTTGAGAAAAATAAATAAATATTATTTTAATATATTTTTAAACCAAAAATACTTAAAAAAAAGTCCTCAAACACTGTAATAAGCTTGTGAATGTGATCATTTGGTTTCATATCCTGTAAGCTAATTTAAGGTGACATTTTATCAAAAGGTTATTGATGTTGTTCAAGACATAAAGTTTGTTCCGAACTCACTCGATAGTATTTGTCTCCATGATAGCTACTCAGTCTAGGTGAAAAGACATATAATGACATCAATAATTAATGTTTTGTGTCACAATTAACCCAGCAATTAAATATATCTCTCTCTCTTTTTTTTTTTTTTTAATGTAGGTGTCCGGGCCAGCTTGCACGCACCTCGACTAATCCCACGGGCCCTGAAGTTAACGATCATGTAAGCCTCCAGTGACCATCATATGAGCAACCACAGCGCTCGAATCTGAAACCATAGAGGGAGCAAACCTCTTGCTTCCAAGTTCTTACCACTGGACCACCACCTAGATAGTTAGCAATTAAATCTCTTAATTCATGGTTATTATGACTGATTGACAAGAATGTTTTTTTTAATTGAAAATAAATTAAAATAATATTTTTTAAATATTTTATTTTTATCATTAACACATTAAAATTATTAAAAAAACATCTAAAAAAACATTAATTTTATATTATTTTAAATAAAAAACAAATTAAATAGTAGAAAAAACAGTCATGTCAAACAGGCATCCGAGAGTAATTACTGACCTAATAGAAAAGATCATACTGGCCCACTTGGAAAGAAAAATTAATTTTATGTGTTATTCAATGAAAAAAAATTAAAAAGCATTTTGAAAAGGTAGAAATACCATGTAAAGCAACAGGCATCCGAGAGTAATTATTGGTCTAATAGAAAGATCATATTGGCCCACTTGAAAAGCAAGACAGCGATCTAGTATACGATCATGTGGCCCACATGATATTCTGAAAAGTTTGGCTTTGCCTTCCAATGTCTCGCGAGTTGAAGGAAAGATTCAGAAACCAAAATAAAACAACCTTAATAAAAAGATTTAATTACCATTATTACTGCAGGAAAATGTAAGAATGGCTACCGAGGGCCGACTTCTGATATCTGTGTTAAACCGAGAACCACTCGTCAGCTAGCTTGGCTGGGGTTGTGGTGTGAGTGTGATAAAAATACCTGCACGATGCTAAGAACAGATCGGATTGTTTTACTATATATTGCGAGGGAGGGGAGTAATTAAAATCTACTTGCTAGTTATGATACAGAAATCATTTTCTCAAATATGGCTTCTCTAAATGACTCAGAAAAGAAGAAAAAAACTTCACAAAATTACTTTTAAAGATTCTTCATACGATACATGGTCACTTCTGCTTATGGGGATAAGGAGATTTGTCGTTGCTATAGTTAAGAATTTAACTAGAGGCTGAGACTCTGCAGAAGATCACGTGTTATGGGTCATATATAATTATATATATGCTGAAAACAGCCAAGAAAACAAGGATAAAGGCAAAATTGGCAGACTAGTACGTACGTCGTAGAACTGTAAGCATCGGATTCTTCTGTAAAGCACGGGAAGAGGAAGAGTGGCAATACCTGTTAATCACTACAGATTTATAAATAAAGATTTTGAGAAAACGTCACTGAAATTCATGTAGTTAAGAACTCGTAAGAGTCAGGAAATATATATATACACACACACACATACAAGTTTGTCTGATTAACCAGGAACCCCTGCACGTGTGGAGATAGCCACGTTCATTATTTATCTAGGGAATTACGTACATTCCTCCGATGATTAATAATAAGATACCATCAATGTTAATTTGCAGGTGATGGATGCATGCATCATCAGCATTAGGGGACTCCACATGCCGAACCCACCTTTCTTGCACCCTCTTAATAATTTCTCTAATATTTGCAGGTGATGGATGCACGCATCATCAGCGTTTTTGCAGCTAATGGATGCATCATCTGCAAACTTCTCCTGTTGATAACGAGGGTATTTTTAGCTAAGGAATTAAATAAACTGAAATGAGCTGAATGCAGGTTTTAATGCATATGGACACCTCTCATATATTATATATAGCCATAGATATGAATCTTACCCCGGCCCCAGCAACTTTATAATGTTGGAAATTGTTCTTGGGGAAGATGTTGATCAGGATTAATTCCATTCCATATATATCGATCGACCTAACTAATTAATTAAGGTAATTAAACTTTCAGAACTTGATTGCCAGACCCTGTTCTTGGGTACTTCAATTTGTTGAATTTAGAGTGTGCCGCAGTTATATTTTTAGTAAGTTGAAAGTCTAAAGATCAAATGCGTAGTTCAGTTCGGGGAGGAGATTTTGTATAAGATTTTAGAATTTTTCTTGGAGCTATATATTGGCAGTTACTTTCGGTTGAAGGTGATTTTAACAGACAACCTCGGCTACAATGATATTTTGTGCTTTAATTAACTCCATCGTTATCTCAAGAACAAGAAAGAGAAAATATCATGCTGTGCCCACACAGGAAAGAAAATATAGATGACTGATATGCTGTGAAGTTGCGTTGCACCTACTCTTAACTTTATTCTTCCATGCCCCCACCATTAATGTCAGCTTCCTTTACATTCATTCTTTCTTTCCTTTGCTATTCTTTTTCCTAGCTTCTTCCATCATTCCTTCTCACATGATCCCCCTTTCTCTTGGAGAGCAATGCCTCATTGATGTCCTGAAGAGTTAATTGCCAGAGCTCAAGCTGATCCCAAAAACATTAATGGCACCCAATATAGGATCAGTCTTCAACAAATTCCTATCTCTCTTTGTCCTTCTTCTCCATCTTGGTTGCTTTATTTTCACAACCAAATTAGATGATCACCACCCTAATAGCCCTCCGCCAACCAAGAAACGCAAAAAAGTCTCTCCTCTTGCTCCCATCTCTTCTTCTCCTTCTCGCCTAAAATCCCACAAAGCTCTATCTTCCTCTTGGTCCTATCTCAAAAGCATTTTCTCTTCTAAATCGTCCAAAACTCAAACTCAATCTGGAACTCCGACTCTAACCTCAGCAAGATCATCACAGCAATCCATAGTCCCCACGATTCCGCCTGAAACTCACCTGCCCGAGCTTCCACCTCGGAAAAAGTCAAGTGGGTCTTGCGAGGAATCCGATATCTCAACAGATCACCATTTCTTTCCTTTAAGAAATGATATCTTTCCATGCACTGCTTGTGGTGAGATTTTCCAAAAACCTCAGCTTCTTGAACAACATCAAGCTACCAAGCATGCTGTCACACAGCTTCTAGATGGCGATTCAGGCAAGAATATAGTCCATATCATATTTAAAACCGGGTGGTCATGTAAAGAGAAGAGCCCAGAAATCCATAGAATTTTGAAGATCCATAATAGTCCAAAGATACTGTCAAGATTTGAAGAGTACAGGGAGTTTGTCAGAGCCAAAGCTGCAAGAAACAGTAAGAGAGGAGACGAGAGGTGCATTGCTGATGGTAACGAGCTCTTGAGGTTTTACTGTTCAACCTTTATGTGTGATTTAGGACTGAATGAGGATTCTAGCATTTGTAACCAGCAATATTGCAGTGTCTGTGGGATAATCAAGTCTGGTTTCTCACCCAAGATGGACGGAATTTCTACACTATCTACTAGTTGGAGAGCACACATGGCGATACCTGAGGAGATTGAAGAGGAGTTCAAGTTCATGAATGTGAAACGCGCTATGCTAGTTTGCCGGGTCGTCGCGGGTCGGGTCGGGTGCGACCTGGAAGAGGATGTAGTAGACAAGCAGGATGGCGGGTCTGATTCTGTCCTGGGAAGAGGTGGCAGTGGGGTCCACACCAGGTTGGATGAGGAGGAGCTGTTGGTGTTTAATCCAAGGGCTGTGCTTCCTTGCTTTGTGATTGTATATACTGTGTGAGTGTGACCATGATAATAGCGTATGATCCCTTCCTTCTGCTTTGTAGTTTTTATAATTTTGATGGATTGTCTAAGTGGTGATGGTGATGGTGATGGTGTCATGCGAGCGTTTGACTTTTCTTGATCTGCGACCGTGACCAAAATATGGTCACCGCCCCATACCATTGCCCCAAGGAGTAGACTACAGAGTCTTAACTAGTAGATAAATAATGCCACCTGGCTTGCTTTGCTTGTGATTTTTTTTCTTTTTTATTTATTGATTATTTATTATTAACCATTATCAAGGGCTATGTTCACCATACCTGTCATGTAATAGATAACTCGCCTTCCATTTGGATTTTGGGAGCACTAATTGTGTGTGTTGCTTAGATTGCAGTCTATGATATGCAATTATGCATGGGCCAGTAAACACGCTCTTGGTGTGTTCGTGAATTTTGAGCATAATAATTCTCAATAGATTCTAAATTTGTGAAAGTGGATGTTAAATTAATAAGGACGTGCTATTAATTTAAATGTGATTAATTGTTAAATAACCATCTTAATTAAATTTTTAAATGAGATTAAATGATTTAATTTATAATATTTTTTAATACGAAAATCTTTTAAATTTGAAATTTTTATAAACTAATACTATTTTATTTTATTAATTAATTTTAATTAAAAGAGATAATTGAGTGGTGACATTTAAACTCTTCACCATCTGGTCAATAAAGTTAATTCTCATACCAAGCTATAAAACTATTTCAACAAAAAAAATTAAAAATTTAAAATAAATTCTTAAAATTTAATTTATATTATTCTCTATAAGTTAATTTTTCAGTGAAATATTTTTACTTCCTCGATACCTTAAATCTAAGATGAACCGGGGCTGCTGTTTTTGGGTTTTAGTTAATCTTTATTTCATTAACTCAATTAATGATATAAATTAGATTGTCCAGATAAGGCAAAAGATAAAAGTTTTGCTAATCAATTTAACCATGAGGCGTCGGTGATATAAATTTGATGTAAATTATTTTTTAAATTATTTTTTATTTTAACACATCAAAATATCTTCAAACACTAAAAAAAAAAATTAATTTTTTACAAAAACATTTTTCAGCTACCAAAATAAACGAGACTCATTCTTCATTGTAGGAACGTGGGTCCATTTTTCATCACAAGAGATTTTGATAAGTCGTACTTTTCTTATGTTATCTAGAGCCTTTACACTAAAGAAGGGCATGCCCCGTAATTTTTTTTATTAATATATAATTAGTTTTCATGTATTAAAATTAAATTCTTTTCTATTCAAATCTCTAACAAGTCAT
>Ga0307517_10012197_pt1 | contig 11828 bp, 4 predicted proteins | sample 23_EM_MG_FD_194515 | JGI IMG/M metagenome (GOLD analysis project Ga0307517, IMG submission 194515) | Populus trichocarpa ectomycorrhiza microbial communities from riparian zone in the Pacific Northwest, United States - 23_EM | ecosystem: Host-associated > Plants > Roots > Unclassified | place... | reverse complement strand
AATATAAAAGAAATAATGGGTTAAAAAAATTTAAATTCTAAGTCATTAGTTAAATTAACAATTTAAATATTTATGAAAAAAACACACAATAGTAAATAATTAAAAAAAACAATGAAAAGAAATAAAGAATCACATCCGAGCTTATCCGGATTATCAAACAACTCAATATTAATCTAATTGAAGGAAAATCAAGAAAAAAAAGTCAAACTTAAAAAAAAAAACCAGCTTAAAAAAGAGGAAAAAAAACCAAGCAAACCTAAACAAACCTCCTAAATCTGGTTCAATCTAAAAAAATTGCAACTTGTTAATCATGAACTCGAGTTCAATCAAGAAGTTTAAATGTCAACCAATTTAATTTTAATGGATGAAATCATTAAAAAAACTATTAATAAAAAAAACTTACATAAGAAAAAGAACAACAAAAAGTAAGGCTAAAATCTAATAGGAAAAAAACCCAATGAGGATGAAATCCAATAAAAAAACATTATCACAAACAAAACAATTATAATTAAAAAAATTAGGACCAAACCTGAAAGATTAAAAAATTATAGGGGTGAAATTAAAAATTATTTGTAATATGTAGATTATTTATAAATAAAAAAATGATGGGGGTGAAATAAAAAAAAGCAATTGTTAAGGGCTAACCTAATAGAATCAAACAAAAAAACAAAAAGAAAACAAAAGTTAAAAAAATAATAAAAAATAAGACAACAACAATTTAGAGAAAAAAAAACAAGGCAAACCTCTTAAACCTGGTCTAATATTTAAATGTCGCATCCCGTGAAATATTTTACCCATATTCAATCAGAAAACATAATTCTCAACCAATTTAATTTTGAAGGATGAGATCGTTAGAAAGGTATTAATAAAAAAAATCTTGCAAAAACAACAAAAAATAAAAGGATAAAATTTAATAGGAAAAACCTAAGGATGATGCAATTTAATGAAAAAAATAAAAAATAATCCCAAATAAAATAAATATCAATTAAAAAAATACTGACCAAATTCTAAAAATTAAAAAAAAATCATAGGGGATGGAATTGAAAACATCCATAAAAAGCATGCAAACCCAAACAAACACCCTAAACATGGCTAAATCTTAAAAAACTTATAACCTATGAAACCCTGGATCCGAGTCTTATCAAGAAGTTTATTATAAGCCAATTTAAAAATATAAATTTAAAAAACTTGTGAAAAAAATATAACAAAAAAAAACCTTGAGCGAACTCGACAGCCAACCTAGGTCAACAAGTCAAACACATGACCTACGACATGAAATTGGAATGTCCTTATAAATAGGAAAGCAAAACAAACACTAGCAAAAAAAATATTATAAAAATGCTAAAAAAAACAGAAGTTGACTCGAGCTAAACCTTTAGATCTATTACTCAAGTCATGAGACTGGGGTGACCTCCAATAAAAGCAAACAAAAAAAAAAATAAAGAAGCAAGATTCTTAATCAAGCAAATATTGAGAGATGAAATTGAGAAAAAAAATCAATAAAAAAAAACAATGCAAAAAATAGAAATTAAAAGAATTAGGACTAAATTTAACATAAAAATTAAATGAAATTAAAGTCTAGGGAAAAATTAAATAAAATTCCATGTTCAGGGATGGAATTGTACAAAACAAATCCATTAAGAAAATGATTAAAAAAATAGCAATTAAAAGAATTAGGACCAAATTTGACATAAAAATTAAATGAAAATAAATGCCTAAGGGTGAAATTGAAAAAAAAAACAAATTCATCAAGAAAATGATTTAAAACAAAACAAATAGAAATTAAAAGAATAAAAATGAAATTTGAAAACAAATAAAAAAATCAAATGAGTAGGGATGAAATCGAAAATAAAATCCAATTAGAAACAATCAATGTAAATAAAATAATTGCAAATAAGAGAAGAAGGACTGAATCAAAAGAAAAAAAATAAATTGATGGGCTCGAATGAATTTTTGCATGGCCAACACGTAATCCAAGGAAGAAAGAGAAGGAAAAGAAAGAAAGAAAAGAAAAATAATTTTGGGTCAAACCATGCTGAATCACCATACACACGCCAACCATTGAGGAAGTGGACGCCAAGACGAATCAAATGATACGGCGGAATCACGGTTATAACTGCTGGAGCTAGTTGCACATGGCGGCGTAGCAGCTAACACATGCGAGGCACGCGTCATCTGCTTTTTTATTTTTGGGTGCAAAACCCAAAAATTCTCTTAAGACTAAACAATATCAACAAACAGAACCATGGTAAAATTACAACCAAACCCCTGAATCCAAGACTAAAAAATTTGAATTGTAAAGGTAATGTAGTTATTCAATTGTTCTATAAAAATTGAAAATATAAAAACACCCTTGTGCAGAAGACATTAGATTATTTTATTAAAGGGTTACATTAATAATTTTACTATGCATTTAAAAATCCAATTACCAAAATAACTTCATACAATCCTCAAAAGACATTTATGTCATGGTGAAAAGATCATCCTACCCCCAAAACCAAGACAAAAGACAAAATAATCAAAGGATAAAAAAGTCATGATACTATTGTAATAAATAGTGTTTTGTGTTTGGGACACATTAAAAACCCTAGGAGAATTAGTGTTTTGGATAATAAACTATAATGATATAATAAATAAAAGTTTTTGATAATATTATAACTTGAAGACACTATAATTACAATGATTTTAAATATTATTAATAGTATAGTTAGTTTACCATTTTTTTTCCAACTAAACTCAAGGCATTGATAGTTCAAATTTCATCAAAAGATAACTTATTTTATTAAAAGAAAAAAAAAAGAAATTAAGATTTTCTTAATTGATTTAAGTTAATTTTTAACTTTTAACTCATAGAAAAATAATAAATATATTTGGTTAGAAATAAATTTGAACTTAAATAAGAAATTTGTTATAAATTTTTTTATTTAATGAAATGTTAAAACTTTCAACTTTTCATGTATAAATTCTAACTAATAGAGGAGAGTCTTACAAGTGTTAAGCAACTTAGCCTTATTAGCCTTTGTAATGTCGTTTGCAAACTCATTACAAAAGTGCTAGTGAATAGGTTGCGGCCACACTTAGATGAACTAATTGGCCCTCTTTAGAGCAGTTTTATTCCTGGACGCAACAATACTCATAATACATTGGTGGTTCAAGAAGCGATGCACTATATGCATTAGTCCAAAAGCAAGTGTGGTACCTTAGCTGTGAAAATTGACTTAGAGAAGGTTTATGATAGGGTGAACTGGGATTTCTTGCAGACCACTTTAGAGGACTTCGGTTTCCCTCTTGGTACTATGACTCTGATCATGTTTTGTGTTCGTTCCTCCTCTTTAACTCTCATTTGGAATGGATCTAAGCTTCCCTCTTTTTCTCTGACATGTCGTCTCAAGCAAAGGGATTTAATTCCTTTATACTTGTTTGTGCTTTGTATGGAGAAATTGGCTTGTTTAATAACGAAGAAAGTCTCGGAGAAGACTTGGCAACTAATTCATATTTTAAGAGGAGGTCCAGGTATCTCTCATTTTTGTGGATGATCTCCTGTTATTTTCTAAAGCCAATACAACTCAGATACAGACTATGACTAGTGTGCTAGCATATTTTTGTAATGCTTCTGGTCTAAAGGCTAACCTTGAGAAGTTGAGGGTGATGTGTTAAAAAAAAATCCAGAGACAAGTAAAACATGAGATCTCCCAATTATCGACAATTAAATTTGCAATCAAACTTGGCAAGTATCTTGGATTTCCATTAATCTAGAAGAGAGTTAAATGGTCTAATTTTAGTTTCATTTTGGACAGGATTCGATAGAAGTTTTTGGATTGGAAAAGAAGGTTGCTAAACAAGGCGAGGAGAGTTATCTTAGCTAGAGTAGTATTATCATTTATCCCCACTTATGTTATATAGATTTTTTAGCTCTCTCAATCTATATGTAATGGTATTAATAGGCTAATTAAGAGGTTTAATTGAGGAAGAACAAATGGAGATAAATGTGTACACCTGGTTAAATAGGAGTCTGTTTCATGCCTAAGGAAATTTAATGGTCTGGGAACTAGAGAGAGAATAGCTACTCGCATTGCTCTTTTAGGAAACAAGCTTATAATGTTTTTTTTTTAATTGTAGGAATAAGGTGTGGGTTAATATTTATTGTCATAAAGAATTTATTTAAGGAAAATGCTTCCCCAAATTCTTCCTTTATATGGTGATCCATTCTTAAAGCCTTTTCCCACCTACATGAAGGCTTCATTTATAATCTGAACAAAGAGGACCTTTCGATTTGGTATGAGTTGTTACCGGAAGAAAGGCCATTATGAAACTTAATTGATTATATAAATGTCATGGATGGTGATCTTAAAGTTAAAGATCTTTGGTTCAATGGAACTTGGGACTTTAGTAAGGTGGTCACACATATTCTCGAGCTTATCAAGCAATGCATTATGGCAATCCCCATCCTTCTGTGTCATGTTATTTATGAAATGAAGCAGTTGTTCTCATAAGCTGAGATATAAGGATACCTTGAACTAATATGTAGGTACTTGTCATAAGACATGTACATTGAATTGACCCGCATGAAAATTCTATATGGAAAGATCACCTATTTTTATGGAAAGGCTCACGTGACAGTTGTGTAAGTAATATTTAGACTTGAGATCATTAAGTTATGTTATATAGAGAATATTATGCTTTGATCCTGTTACATATTATCTTAATCGAGGTAATGAAAGAGCAAACATTAGGTATAACATGAACTATATGAAGGTATTTGAGTGATTAAGGGAGCATTCATCACCCTAGGTGAATTAGAAAAAATATTTCATCTGTTCTTAAATAGTATTGACTGAGAAATCCTTGGATAAGGTGGAATGACTTTTGAAAAGAATTTCAAATCTTATTTAAACGATCAATGACTATTATGTAAAAAACAAACATGATTTAACATGGAAGACATACTCCATGCTTTAATGTTAAATCAGAACATTATTAACATAATGATATTAATTACACTAAGAAAACGGTCACTGAGAGGTTAAGTCAAATTACTAATGACTTTTCTAATATTTGGGGGATCATGACACTTTGCTAGATGATGCACTTGATCTTCAAATATAAATTAATCAACTACTGAATTGATAATAAATTGAATTGTTTAATTTATTTAATTCTATTTAACTAGAATTATAATTTATATTTGGACCATCATATTAGAAACCTAATGGGTCACACACATTAAGAATCATTAGTCAGAAATTAAACTGGGATGATTTAATTAAGTATGACTTGATTAAAATATATTTTAGAAATTAAGAAGTAGAATATAATTAATACAAAGATTATATTTTTAGACCTAGAAAAATCAAGCAAGGAATTGATTGAGTTAATTTCTAAAATTATCTTGAATTAATATATGTATATTATTCCAGAGAAAAATTAATATTTTGTCAATTTATGAGGTTTTTTAGATTTTTCTATAAATAATAAGCCATACTTTTTATTTTTTAGTTGTTGTATGTTAGAAAGAAAAACTACAAAAATCACAAAATAGAGAACTAAGACTCTAGGCATAACAACCCCTCTCTTTTAAATAGGAATTTAGGAGATTTCTCATTGGTAGTTCGTGTGGATTATCGTTGGAAGCCAGACAATTAGATAATTTATGGTTTACGATAACCTAGCTTTAAGAATTAATCAAAACCAATAAAGATCGAATCTTCAAATAATAAATTTCTATATAACTCTAGATCTATCTAAAAAAATTTAAATACTCTTAAACAATTTTATTTTATTATTTCTAATCCATATATAATATTAGTAACCCACCACAAACCACAAAGATATCGCATCTGTCCTTATATATTGCTGAATTGAAGGGCCACTGTCACTCTCCTTCAGACTACTGTCAGAAGGACATAATCATACTTACTGTCAGAAGGACATAATCATACTTAACAAAAGAAGAGCAACTGAGGATTCGTTTGTAAACAAAATGTACACTAAATTCATCCATCTATTTTCCCTCAATTTTTGGTAACTGATGTCATAATTAAATGGTAGAGCTTCAGCAGCAGAACCTTCGCCCACCTTTTGGCATTGGATGGTGTGGTCAACTTTCACAGCTTCGGAGATGGAAAGCTGTGCTGTGAGATCTTATGAGTTTCTCAGAATAGTTGCAGAGTCTTGTAGGGAAACACAATTCTCATCCATTGTTCAACAAACCATATTGATTAAGATATAAATGATTTCTATTCTTGGTCCTAGATATAAAAGGTATTTCCAAGCATGGCTATAATATTTTCCTTTATATATATATATATTATTTTTTTTCATTGTTATTTTATTTTTGATCGAGTTAAATATATGTTGCTAGGATTGGATATCATGATCTTGTGATTTTCATTTCACGGTTTAATTTATAAAGAAATGTGGAATATATTAAATTAACAATTCAATGTTCATGGTAACCAAATTGATGACTGCTTAAAATTGAATATTTTATTTTTTGGGGATAAAATTGCCATCATTCAAATTAAAATGAAGAGAATAGCATGGTTTTTTTCATGGATTGTCATTAATTTTAAAATGTAAAATCAAGCTAAGTAGCTGTCACGTTGAACACCTGATAATGAATTTAATCAAAGCAACTACTTCGTAGCTATTAAATGACAAATAGCCAACGAACACAGTAGACCAAGCATGCTAAGCCCGCCCTCGTGTATGTCACTATGTCCTATACCTGATTCCTATCTAGGCTGTAGTGGAAGTCTTAACATTCTTGTCTGTTAGAATGTTTATGTAATGACAGTTGCTACCATATATATAGCCTAGCAGCTCTTCTTGGCATGAGCTCACTAGGTACCAAGTGCACAGTCTAGAGTTTTCTTCTCCAAATGGTTCGACCTCGAACAATCTCTTCACTTTCCTTATCTCCTGTAATCTGTAGAAGATGGGTGTATGCTTTGAATGATTTGCTGTGGTTACCATCCTGGAATAAAGACGCTAGTGAATCTCCATTGTCAACATTTCTGTCTTGATGTCTTTCTTCAAATCTCTCTTCTTCAGGTTTGCATAGTGATTCAACCACGTCTGAACTGCTGCATTCCCTTCTATACTCCAGAGTCATCCTGGTTAGCTGATAGTTCTCCAAAAACTTGTGTGGGATGGTCTGTATAGAAAGCGAGGATTAGAATTCTCATGTTCGGCTATCCAGATTTTGTAATGAGATTGGTTTGCCAGGGTGATTATGTCTTTACCTCCAGCATCCAATTAACGTACTTAACATTGTTCACATGGTGATTCATATCCAAGTCACTTCTCTTGGGCTACATAGACAGCAGGCAACCTATCAGCATGCATATTCCTGAGCCTAGAATTTAGATTGAGGGCAAAATAAAGCAGGATCGCTTCGTTGTTTGATTGTGCTTATATTAATGTTTTCTAGACCGAGAAAATTGTATGGCTATGATGTCCGAAGTCTATTTTTGATATTGAAGGTAGTAATATACTAGATCACCTTCAAGTTGCTGTTTGTAAATTTGGCATTCGTATCCAGCTTGTATATTTTTTCAGGAATTTCTTCTTCAAATGCTTTATTTTCTATAAACCAAGGTGAAATCTCAGCTCTGACTACTTCTGGCATCTTTGAAAGCCGTCTAGTTTGTTGGTTCATCATCACCCAAGCAGGGGCGGAACTAGGATTATTTATTAGAGGGGGCCAAAATTAAAATATAATAAGATATAATATAATAAGATATAATATTTATTTTAATTTATTATACATGAATTGTAAAACAAAACCTGTATAATTTAGTTTTATTCAAATAACTTACTACAAACATATAATAACCTTTATATAAAGTAAAAGGTTTGGAACAATATCAAATTGAGTCAAAGTAAGAAGTTAATTTCATCTTCATAATGCATCCATCACTTTAATGTTGTTGGTTTTTATACCTATCAAATATAAACATACAAAGTATATAAGAAACATTAGCTAAAGCGAAGCATTATTTATATTTGATAAACTTTGAAATAAAACAAAAAATAATAAAGAATGATTCTTACATATTTATTTTAATTGTGCTCGTCGTTATTTCATAGAATAGAAATCATCGATTATCATATCAATTGTGAATCTTTCAGCAATTTCTTTTCTATATAGACAATCAAATCATTTGCAAAAAAATCATCCTCCATTCGATTGCGAAGTCTTGTTTTAATAATTTTCATCGCTGAAAAAGTTCGTTCAGTGGGCTGTGAGTTATCAATATTTTTTCTTTTTTTTCAAAAAAAAGATCAATTCTTCTTATTTTGTTCATGGTTCAACCTAAAATCAAAACATATATCGTAAGAAAAAATTGATAATTTTAATGGCTCTGCTAAAAACAAAATATAAAAAAAAATCTAAGTATAATCAAAACAAATCAAATAAAATATATCTAATTAATTAGAAAAAAATCACTATAACAAGAATTCAAAAAACAATGGGTAGAACTAGCAGATATGAGAAAAAAAAAGAGCAAAAATAGTAGAATTATAAAAAAAAACTCATCAAATTATTAACAAACATCTCAAAACAAAACAAAAATAAATTTTAAATTTAAGTTACTTTAATTTGTTTGATGAAAGATAAATTAATTGATGGCTCTGCTTCAATCTTTTTGTAGAAAAATTTTGCTCGTAATTTTTGTTTTTATTTTTGTTTTTGATTGACTACAAGTTTATATTAGGATAAATTAATGACTCTGTATTTTATTTCACAAAATAATGTTTTTATATTGTTTTCTTTTCCTGTGGGTAAAGAGTAAGTTCAAAGTGAATCACACGTAATTTAAATTCACCTTTTTAAAATAAAAAATATAACTCCTCATACTTATCTAGTAATAATAAAAAAATTTAAAAGTCTTGCAAGAGGCAAGTTTTGCAGGAGGCAAGTCTTGCAGGGGGGGCCCGGGCCCCTGCTTGCCCCCCTTGCTTCCGCCCCTGCATCCAGCTGAAATGATAAATTTAAATATTTTTGAGATTTTAAAGAATTTCACAAGATATATCTAGAGTTTGAATAATTATTTCAAGATTAAATTATTATAAATCATAAGTTATTTAAATATCTTTGATGAAATTTCACATAAACCACAAATAAAAAATCTTCATATTATTTGCTCTTTTCTTTTATGTTTATGTGTTTCTGTATTGTGCTATTATACTATTATGTGTAGAAAATAAAAGACATAATATTTTATTCATAGGGAAACCTACAAATCTTATAAATAATAAAATATCAATTTGTCTCTTAAATAACATCACATATATTATTTTATAATAATTTTAGAAGTTTATTCAATCAAGTCCCTACTTGATTTTTTCTAGGTCTAAAATTGTAATTACCTATATTAATTACATTCTAATCCTTAATTTTTAAAATTTATTTACAATCAAGTCACACTTGATTAACCATCCTATTTTTTAATTTCTGACCAGTTGTTCTTATATGTGTAACCTATTAGGTTTTCAAATAAGTTAATCCAAATATAAATCATAATCCTAAATAAAATAGCATTAAATAAATTATACAATTTAATTTATTATCAATTCAATAATTGATTGATTTATATTTGAAGATCAAATATATGGTTTAACAACTTGTTATGATCCCTCATATTAGAAAAGTCATAAGTGGTTTGACTTAATATTTCAAATAACTAGTTTCTCAGTATAATTATTATCCCTTCATCAAGAATGTTTCAATTTAGACATTATAGCATGAAATATGTCTGCTTTGTTAAATCATTTTTGTTCTCAACACTATAATCATTAATTCTTTAAATAAGATTTGAAACTCTTTCCAAATCTTGTTTTATCTTGACTAAGGATTACACAATCATTACTATTTAAGAACATATAAAATATTTTTTTAATTCATCCTCTCTTGATTATTCAAATATTTTCATATAGTTTATGTTATATCTAATATCTACTTGTTTGTTATCTTTGATTAGAACAATGTGTGGTTAGGATCAGAGCATAACACTCTATATATAAGATAACTTAGTGATATCAAGTTTAAGGATTACTTACATAACTATTATGTGAGCCTTTCTATAAATATGTGATTGCTCTATATGAAATTTTATTGTGGGTCAATTCAGTGTACATGTCATTTAACAAGCACCTACATATTAGTTCCAGATATCCTTTATACCTCAATGTATGAGAGCATCTTCTTCCTTTCATAAAGAAATAAACATAATATACATCGATCTTAACAACTCTAATTGATGTTTAGTCTTAATAAAATATTGTCTATAAACATTTAAGAACAATATTTTGATGCAATATAAATATCATAATTATAATAATTTTATAATTTTTTATGCAAATATTTTTGTTTTTCAAATTTTATCTTTACTTTAGATTCATTAATCAAATATAAATGAATATTAAAGAATTTTTTTTTTATTAATAATAAATATGTTTTATATGAATAAAGGTGAGTGGAACAAGAATAATAACATGAGGCAGTGGCATCTCATGATCAGCTTTTGCCAAAAGCTTCATCATTCATATAAAGATGAACACAGGATGTGCTTCAGTTTCATCACTGAGTGCGAAGTCCTGAGGAATGGGTGCAATCAGGGTTTTAGCTGATGTTGTGGTGAGTGCAACACGATTTGAATTGAGAGTCGGTGGTACCCATGATCAGCACGATGCATAGTCTTTACAAAATCTTCACCATTCTCGTAAAGCAGAAATGATTCATTACTCACTGGAAGTGCTTCAATTTCATTACTGGGTGTGAGGTCCTCGGGAACTTGTGCAAGTGGGGATGTAGCTGATGCAGCAAGTTAAACATGCTTGGTATCGAGCGGCGTCACATGATCGGAACGATGTATACCCGCAATTCTGCCATCCTTGATGTCCAGGTTCGCTAATTCATAGGAAAAGATACAGAGTAATTAATCAGGGAACACAAGATGATATCTAAGTGATTTCTAGTTCTCAGATTAATTTCTGACCATAAATAGAATATTTCGATTTCATTGCTTAGATTAGATAGGTAGGAAGATGAATTGAATGAATTTCAAGAATATGAAACTGTATGCTGATCCAAATATATCAGATTCATTCAATTGCACCTACTGCTATTGTTATGTTTAATGAAGTGTGATTGTCTCATATATCAAACAAATTCCTCAGAGAGAGCCGACCAGAAGTCATTATACTCTTGAAAGGATCCTGAAGTTACTAACTATCCCCAGTTCAAATCAATGACTTCTCTTTCCCTTCTCCACATCACTCCTTTCAAAGAACCATTCATATAATATGGAAGTTTTAGTTTCTTGCACAATCTTAAGTTGTAAGTGCCCGTTCAAGGAAACAAAGAAAAGGGTACCACTATAAAAAGGAAGGAATCATACTCATTTACATATCAAAGAAAAAAGGACATTAGAGGAAAGATTTGAGATTATACAGCAGCTAATTAATTAAAGTTGAATTCAAGATCAAGATTCAAGATTCTCACACATGAATCTGAAACAAGTAGTAGAAGAAACCGATCAATACTTGAATTCATGCCATTATCAACAACCAAAAGTTTCAAGAAGTGCATCGAAAACCAACTCATTAACATTTTATCTGCATTACTGCATACCATCACCATTTGCATACTAGATTACAAAAAATCCGTAGCATGGTTCAAAAACACGGTATACATACTGTTATGATACTGGCATGTAAACCCGACAAGATAAAAGGCAAAGAATAGGATAAAATGAGAAATTAGACACACAAGAATTTACGTGGTTCACCCAATTTGGCTACGTTCACGGGCAAGTATAGAA
>Ga0307517_10012195_pt1 | contig 11830 bp, 19 predicted proteins | sample 23_EM_MG_FD_194515 | JGI IMG/M metagenome (GOLD analysis project Ga0307517, IMG submission 194515) | Populus trichocarpa ectomycorrhiza microbial communities from riparian zone in the Pacific Northwest, United States - 23_EM | ecosystem: Host-associated > Plants > Roots > Unclassified | place... | reverse complement strand
TATACCCTGAGGATGCCTGTGAGCTCACCCATGGTATATGATACAGAATTCTGAGCATGAGCTCACCCATGATATATGGCACAGTATATGGAAATGAGCTCACTCCGCTGGCCCCATGGCTCATGGGTCAACGTCACTTGTTTTGTTTCCATGGTACATGGAACCAGTGGACTATTCTATGTGACATGCCGGCATGATAGTGTATACCTCGCACTAGTACTGATACTTGACTGACACGCGTCTCAAAATTTCTCTAGATCATATTTGGGACAGTCCTTGATGTGGTGTTATCTGAATATTTGCAGCAGCTCCTCTTTGCTTGCTCCCACTTCATCCTGAACTATTTTATCTGTACGAATCACCGTTCCACCTGCGTTTCGGAATAATTAAACCCGTCTCCTTCAACGCACACATCCCACAGGTCCATCTTGAAGGAGCTCGGAGGGCGATAAGAATGTCACGATCAATCTACATCGACGATAACGACACACGAATACAATATACTGGGTCATGGGATATTAACATCGGGAGCCACGACGCCATGGGGAGTTTTGGAGCCCCGTACTTGAGGACAATGCATGGGACACAATCTGGAGGCAGCCTTTCTTACGCCTTCTATGGTAATTCTCTCTTTTCTCGTTAAATCTTGCCGATCCTGAGGGGATGCACAGGTAGCTATGTGGCTGTCTTCGGCTCGAACACAATGAGCATGAATTCCCCCCACCGTTGCTTTGTCGATGGTGAATCTATTTCCTTCTTCCGGAGATCCAATGGACAACAGGCAGATACACTGCGAGAAAGCTGGGATGGTGGAGGGACCACATGTGGTTACCTTGAACGCCACAAACAATAATCCTTATTGGTTCGACTTCATCGAGGTCATTCCATCCATGACCGTGCCTGTGGGTAGCGCAGAGGCCGTCTTCATAAACTCGACAGACCCTTTGATGCAGTTCGGAGTGGGACGGACGAAACATTCCCCAGGGTATATAACAATCCAAACAAACTCAACGTTTGAATTTAGTTTCTACGGTGCGTTCTGGGCTTTTGCTGACGAATTTTGTCTCTTATCGGCGCTTAACCAGGTTCTTCCCTCGACTAGTACGGATTTTACGACAAAGCACTCCCTTTTGCGACTACAACGTCAACATACTCAATCGATGGCCTGCCTCCAATAACATTTGGCGTTAATGGTGTTTCCGCTGGAGACTACGGCGTTATGCTCAATCAGATCCTCTTCCAAACTGGACCAATTTCTCTCGGTCAACATACTCTTCAAGTGGTCTACAAAGGGAGTCCCAGTACCACGCCTTTGTCAATCAACGGTGTCCTTGTTCAGAATGGTACGGTGACTCCAGGAAGCTCACCCATTGGCATCACATCTGCAATTCCAACCGCCTCTGACTCTTCGACTATTTCTACGCCACTTCCGACTCTCAGTTCGACGGTGGCTCATAAGCATGCTAAGCACACAGGCATCATCGTCGGCTGTGTTATTGGCGGACTGCTCCTCGTCCTTGCTGGAGTGTTCGTTCTTTGGATGCGAAAGAGGCAAGCGCATAAGATACAGCTCAGAGAAACCGACATTGTTGAGCCGTTCCAAGAGCCTCCATCAGTCTCACAAAGGCATCCACCTTCATCGCCTCCACTTATAATCCCACGTCGAAATACGGAGGAAGCAAATCACTCGACCGAACCAGTATCAAGTGGCCCACGGAAATTACTAAGTCAGGGGTCTCTGAGGATTTTTACAAGTCCACGAACGCAAGAACAGGCACCCCTGTCAACTGAGGATGATAACCAACCATCCGAGCTGCTCCTTGTGCACGAAGATAGTGGACTAAGGCTACCTGTTTCAACTGCAGGATCAAGTAGAACCCCAGCCCTTGTTGAACTACCCCCGACCTATTCACCTCGCTAAGTCCTTGGCGAATAGTATTTCAATTGCATTCTTATTTTCGGGTATTCAGGCGCATCACCACCTGCAAGGCAACTGCAAGGATCAATATTTTTTCGCGAAGTATTTAATAAATATAATAACAAAATTTAAAATGCAAGCTTCCCATTGGTGAACTAACTTATTTTTAAATATTGATTGGATATCTCTTCCTTATTGATGAGTGGATAGCTAAATATTATTATGCAGGAATCAGGTGTATTAAACCTGGAAAGGTAAACATCTATTTTTCTCAAATGATTCTCTTTGCTCAGAACTTGGATTCCATTCCAACTTGAAATCGTTTCTTCAGAAAGATGCAGTCGTACCTTACACTCAAGTAATGTCATAGTGTGTCAGAATAAGGCATTTTGACCATTGTTATGAAAAGATATTCAGAAAGGCATATGAGAAGAAGTGGGATAGGAAGTGCTCGGTCAATCGACCATAGGATCGACTTTAACGACAACCTTTCCTGTTGCCCTGCCGGTGAGGATGCGGTCGTAAGCCTTAATCACATCCTCGAAGGCGAAAACTGAATCGACGTTCGGTTTCAAGGAGCCTAAAAACAGGATCAATAAGTAGTTCACTACGTTTTTCGAGAACCACACCATCTGCTAGAAGCTTCCGAATTTCCTTCAGGTCCCCCTCATCGTGTTTTACCAAGATCACGCTATCAATATCATCAGAAACAGCAAGTGCCAGACAGTATTGGCAATACACTGCACCTAAATCGTCTGTTCACGTTACCCAGCCATGAGGGCATCACAACAGCTGCTACAGTCCTGAGCGCTTTCCAGATCTCGGAAGGCCCAAAATTCTTTGGTAATGGGCCTGTTGAGACAAATATTCCACTGGGCGCAAGATATTTGGCGCTGTGGGTGAAGAGGGAAGGGTCAATCAATCCAACAGCATCATAAATAACGTGGTATTTAGTTGCAGGTGGGTTCTCTGACAAGTACTGGACAAGTGGTTGCTTCGTGTAATCGATGAACTAATTCCGTCTCAGTATAACTTGTAGAAATCCGACGTGAAGGAAGCACACACCTCATCGGCACCCTGTTTTCTAACAAACTCCTCATTCCTGCCAGACCCCGTTGCGACAACTTTGGCACCTACAGCTTTGGCCAGTTGAATGGCAAATGCGCCAGCAGCAGTACTTCCGCCATTGATGAAGACTGTTTGCTCAGACTCAAGCTTAGCAATCTTATGTAGTGCTTGATAAGAAGTCATAGCTGTCAACGTAATGCCAGCCGCTTGTACTGGGGTGACGTTGTCGGGTCGCAACGCAACGAACTCTGCAGGAACACGGGCATATTCTGCCAGTACCCCTTGTCGTGTTTTCTGCTGTAAATCTACAAGCCGACGGAATTTTTAAAAGGACATGCAAATGGTGTAGACGAAGCTCACTAGTTGGTATCCAACCGAAGACGTTGTCGCCATTGGAATAGCTTGTGCCATTGGCATCGACGATAACACCACTGAAATCATGTTCTGCAACATGAGGCCTATTGGCGAATAGATTTGGCAACACCCTCATGATCTTCCACCCCCTGATTTTACGTATCGAGTTGGTTGATGCGGACTCCAGAGACATGCAACTTACACCGGGTTCAGCGCTCCTGCCTGGATGCGCACAAGTACCTCGCCTCTGTCCAGTTTCTTTGGGACCGGCCAGTCCGTTTGGAGCTTCAGCGCGTTCGCCGGTTTACCGCGACGAACGATTGTCCACGCTCGTTGGACGTCAGGGGTTTCAGTCATCACCACAGGAGGGGTTGCTCGGATTTATGGAAGTGGTTATGCTTGTAAGTAGTCAGATCCGGAGTATTAATTTGTCCGAGTCATCACAATTGCATCATACTAATCTGCCCACGACTACTTACACATGCCAGTAGGGATAAACTTGATATACGGCTGCATGTGGACTCAGGCTCATATATAGGTAGGCATGTGTACTTATTTTATTAATGAGGCTTGCTTTACGTATGTTACTATGAGTATGCGTCTTAGGATCGGCATCATAAAGTTAAAACGAGGTACTGCGGTGTGGCGCACGTCCAAAAGAAGGCAAGAGGCGTGAAAACCAAAGTAGGCGTCGAAGGCGTTCCCATGCTTGAAAATCCAATGACTGGCGAGAATGCTTACTTTCAGAGGGAGTAACCAAATACTATAATTAGGATTTCCAATTGATGACCATTCCAAGCCTCTAAGTTATGTAAGTACTCATCTCAAAGAATGAACGAAGGCGCGAAGATCGCGCAGCCCAACCAGGGCTTGGAGCCTTATATGAAGGCATATCCTATCCGCGTCGAAAATGCGATCATATCTTCTCCAGGTAGGCCCCCGAACGGCGAAAGGGATATGATCCAAGAAGCTCTTTCGTTTCGTTTAATCACTGAATGGAAATCACATACCTCACGGCACATGACTTTCGAACAAACACCTTGCTCCAACAAGGCGCCATCGCGGTTTACCTCCCAATACGCTGGGTGTTATAAGAACGAAAAGAACGAAAAAGATTGGAAAAAGAAGTAAAAAAAGGGGGAAAGATGAGAAACTCACTTGTAGGCCTTGAAAATGGATATCCCAGTGCATATGAGGTGGGGACATGCTACGAAGTATTGTTTTTTTTTCTTTGATCAATTGAAAAAATTTCCCTGCGCGCTAACGCGCGCGATTTCTCAGAATCAGGGCCCCAGGACCCAGATTTTAGGTGATCAGATCAGAAATTTCAATTTTTGAGCTGAAATCTAATCTTCAGGAGCCAAATTTCGGCCACTGCTCTCCTAATTATGTACATAATCGTACGGAATATTTTTAGATTTTTCCCGCAGCTAATAGACCCACAAAGTGAGGGCGAGTACGAGCTGGGATGAGGGAATCATGCACGTGGTTGCATAGCCACAAGTTATCTGCTATTATCTGACATTGCTGAATTATAACACATCTACGGTGTTCCTGGAGATAGTAAAGAGACATATATCCCTCTAATATACAACTACAAATTTTGACAGAGGACTACCCAATACTAGTGCTAAAAATGCGAAAGTATTGTGAAAAAGTTATCTTCCCGGAGCTTGCCGGGAAGTTATCGTGGCAGATAAACACCCAGTGCATCCAGTGGTAAACCGCCATCGCCACCTCTTCCATCCCACTGGCTTTGGCAAGCTGGATAATTCTATTTTCATGTAAAAATGTTTTGATCGGTCATTTAAATTTCACGATACCTAGTTGGATGTATAAGTACAGTGACGGGTTGCAACACAGCCAACGTTCAGAGGCCACAAAATGCACCTTAACATACTTACTTCGCCAGCCCCCCTATTTTTCAGAGGAATTTTTCCCAGCTTGCAATGACTTTGGGGCTTCGGGCCTTCAAGTTTGCGATTTGAATGGGACAAGCACCAATGGCAGTACATACTTCCAACGTTCCTATTTATGAAGATAGTTTATATTTTGGAGTATTTACTTTATCATCACCCGCGGTGAGTTGGGACTTGGCGGTGGGGCTGTGGCAACTACGGACCGGAATTTTAATTAAAACTCCGAGTGTGCTTACACATTGTCATGATCCCGTGATGTGATTGCGCCCGTCGCCAGAACTTGAACGATCGCCCTGTGCCCAAGCTCAAACATTTTGCAGCTCCATCTATCTTTCTCTCCTTTATCTTCAACATCAAGCGCACTACATCCCTAGCGCAGACATGGAGGTCGGTTTCCTTCTTCCTTATCGTCTCATTCCATCCTCATTTCATCTAAGCAGGTTCTACTTGATTTCTCAAGAGAATTCGATGTTGGTCTCATGGACAAGGTCGTAATGGCCTTCTACACCGGCATTGGGCAGGAGGTACACTTCCTATTTTCTTTTGGAGCGCAATTGCTCGATTGCTAATCCGATCTTCTTATTTAGCAACAAATGGCTCAGCAGGTGCTCACGCAATTCCAAGAACACCCAGACTCCTGGACCAGAGTGCCAGACATATTAGAGAAATCTTCATTCCCGCAAGCAAAGGTGCGCCACGTCTCATTTACCTTAGTCTGATAGACTCATTTGCGACCAGTACATCGGCTTGCAAATCCTTGAAAAGCTTATCACAACGAAATGGAAAACCTTACCAGATGGTCAGCGTCAAGGTCGGGGTCTTTTCGCTCAATGCTTGTACCTCTGAAGCTGAACTTATGTATAGGTATCCGGAATTTCATTGTCGGTATAACGGTCAAAGTTGCCTCGGATGAAGTGGCTCTCCGCAAAGAGAAGGCATATATCAACAAGCTAAATCTGGCCCTTGTTCAAGTATGGATTTCATCAATTCGAATAATATGCGTCGCTGACCACAAGTGCTAGATTCTTAAACAAGAATGGCCTCACAATTGGCCCACATTCATCACCGAGCTCGTCGAATCTTCCAAAACCAACCTCTCTCTTTGCGAAAATAACATGGTTATCTTGAAATTGTTATCCGAGGAGATTTTTGATTTCTCGGCGGAGCAGATGACCCAGACGAAGATCAAAAACCTGAAGAACCAGATGTGCGGCGAATTTTCCGAGATCTTCAAGCTCTGCTCAGAAGTCCTCGAAGAGGCACAAAAGGTGTCCCTCATAAGAGCGACTTTGGAAACCCTGCTCCGATTTTTGAACTGGATTCCTCTTGGCTACATCTTCGAAACTACCATCATTGACCTCCTCTTAAATCGCGTAAGTCGATCTAATACAATCTGCATAGATACCTTCAAATAACTTGATTTCCAGTTCCTTGAAGCCCCAGAATTCCGCAACGTCACTCTCAAATGTTTGGCAGAAATTGCTGCGCTTAATGTTGGTCCAGAATACGACCCGAAATTCGTCATCTTATTCGCCATGGTCATGACCTCCGTGAACCGTATGATTCCTCCGAGTACCAACATCGCCCAAGCGTACATGAACGCGGGCGACTCTGGTCAAGAACTTGTGCTCAATCTCGCCCTTTTTCTCGCTAACTTCCTTTCCAACCATCTCCGTGCAGTCGAATCGGAACAAAATCGCGACGTACTGCTGAACGCCCATCTTTATATGGTCAAGGTATCTCAAGTGGACGAGCGCGAAATTTTCAAGATTTGCTTGGAATATTGGCTGAAACTTGTCGCCGAGCTTTACGACGAAATTCAGAGTTTACCGATTGGTGATTCGGGTCTTCTAATGGGGTTGAGTTTAGGAGGGACAAGTGGTGCCCAGAATATGTTGAACGGCATGTCGTTGCGGAAGAATATCTATAGTGATGTCCTTTCAAACTTGCGTCTGGTAGTCATCGAACGTATGGTTAAGCCAGAGGAGGCAAGTACCTTACCTACTGCTTTGACTCCCCTATTTCTCTAACCAACCTTTCAGGTTCTTATCGTTGAAAACGATGAAGGAGAAATTGTACGAGAATTCATGAAGGAGATTGATACCATCGTGCTGTACAAGTCAATGCGTGAACTATTGGTTTACCTTACGCATCTTGACGTTACGGACACTGAGACTATCCTGACCGAAAAACTTGCCAAGCAAGTGGACGGCTCAGAATGGTCGTGGAACAACCTGAACACTCTTTGTTGGGCTATAGGCTCAATTTCGGGTGCCATGAGTAAGTGACTCTCTCATTCCTATCGGTTTCTGACCATTCTGACTATTTGCCCAGACGAAGAAACCGAGAAACGCTTTTTGGTGACCGTGATCAAGGATTTGCTCGGGCTTTGCGAGATCAAACGCGGAAAGGATAACAAAGCCGTCGTTGCTTCCGATATCATGTACATCGTCGGACAATACCCTCGATTCCTCAAGGCACATTGGAAATTCTTGAAGACTGTTGTCAACAAGCTCTTCGAATTTATGCATGAGACCCACGAGGGTGTCCAGGACATGGCCTGTGACACTTTCATCAAGATCGCCCAGAAATGTCGACGACACTTCGTGATGCACCAATCTGGAGAGCAGGAACCGTTTGTAGACGAGATTCTGCGCCTGCTGCACAGAATTACTGTGGATCTGTCGCCTCAGCAGGTTCGTGAGCAAGCTTGAAATGAACTAAAGTGCCATTCTTGACCCTCATTCTTCTTGAAAGGTTCACACGTTCTACGAAGCTGTCGGTTATATGATTTCAGCACAACCCAACAAGCCGCAGCAGGAGAAACTCATCGCGAAGCTGATGGACCTGCCAAATAACGCTGTAGGTCTCCCTTCTAGTCTCTGCATTTTTTTTTTGCTCACATAAGGCTAGTGGGACTCGTTGATGGCACAAGCAGCCCAGAACATGGACGTTTTATCCAGCCAAGACAACATTAAGATCCTCGCCAACGTTCTTAAGACCAACGTATCCGCCTGTACATCGATAGGCAGTTTCTATCTTCCCCAACTGGGTCGTATCTTCTTGGATATGTTGGGCCTTTATAAAGCTGTGAGCGGCATCGTGAGTGAGACGGTAGCTAAAGAAGGTAAGTTCACCCGTTTGATGTGTGAACAATTTCGGGGTGGTTAATGATCACGCTTTTCTAGGACTCATCGCGACGAAGACCCCTAAAGTCCGACAACTACGAACGGTGAAGAAAGAAATTCTCAAGCTCATGGAAACCTATGTCAAGAAGGCAGAGGATCTGGATGCTGTCAACACCAACTTCATGCCACCTTTGTTGGACGCCATCCTCGGAGATTACAGCAGGAATGTCCCAGCCTCAAGGGATGCAGAGGTATTAAATGTGATGACTACTATCATTGGTCGACTTGGGGTACGTCTTTCCTTATCGTGAATAGTCATCTGGGGTGGGGATCTAATATTTCGTTCATCTCACAGCCCCTTCTTACACCTCAAGTGCCCGCAATCATGGAAGCCGTTTTCGAACCTACCTTGAACATGATTAATCAAGACTTTGCTGAATTCCCTGACCATCGTCTAGGATTTTTCAAGCTGCTTCGCACGATCAACCAGAACTGTTTCCCAGGTAATATTTAACCTTTTATAATAATTGACATGCTTACACAGATTTTATAGCTTTGTTGACGCTTCCTCCGAACAATTTCAAATTGTTCATGGATAGCGTTATCTGGGCTATTAAGCACACGATGCGCGATATCGCTGATATCGGCTTGAGCTGTACGTCGCCTTTCATTACCGCGTATCTAATTATCTAATTCGGGGTTTAGTGTGTCTTGACATCGTCAACAACTTCGCGACTGCGGCCGACCCATCGGTTACAAGCGCCTTCTTCCAACAATACTTCCTCAGCATCATTCAGGATATCTTCTTTGTCCTCACCGATACTGACCACAAGAGTGGGTTCAAGATGCAGAGTGTGCTTCTTGCGCGCATGTATCAGCTTGTCGAAATGAACATCATTCAAACCCCATTGTTCGACCCGAGCCTAGTCTCTGACTCAAGCATGAACAACACAACTTTCCTCCGTGAATACACAGCGAACCTGTTGAAGACCGCGTTCCCTCATGTCACAAAGTAAGTTCTACAACTCCCACTCTAGTTTTACTTTCCCTGACCGATCCATTTTTACAGCCAACAAGTGCAAGTCTTCGTCACGGCCCTGATTGAAAACCACAACGACATCCTTCGCTTCAAGTTGGCCCTGCGAGACTTCCTTATTCAACTCAAAGAATTCTCCGGCGACAACGCGGAGCTCTTCCTGGAAGAAAAAGAACTCGAGACACAGCAAAAGATAGATGCCGAACGTCAGGCTGCAATGCGGATTCCTGGAATGCTCAAGCCAGATCAGTTGGAGGATAAGGATGAGGACATTTGATCTAGTGGATTGGTTATTGGGATCGGTTTGCATATTTCATGTTTTATTTCTGCAGCTTCTTTCCCCAAGTTTTACCCCTTTCAACAATGTACAACGATCTGATACGTAAAACCAACATCATGCCCCCCTTTCCCCACCTTACCATCCCCATCCCCATAATCTTGTACAGCTTCTCTGCTATCGTTTTCTTCTTCTCTGACGCTCTCAAAAGTCTTGCCTCGCTTTTATGTACAATTAACACGAGAAATAAATTCAAGTAATGTAGAATTAAATTTTTGACGCTGAGTCCTGATTTTGAAGAATTTCAATTCTCGTTGGCAATCTGACCAAAGTCACGTTGATGGAGAAACATGTAATATACAACGCGACCTCCGCGAGGCTGATCTCCTTGATCACCAACTACTACCCGTATCCCTGCCTGACTGATATTATCGAATCCGAGTCAGCCCAGTGTGGGCAAATTGACCTGCAACATGTTCAAAAAGTAAGTTCAAGCCGCCTTCATCCCACAAATGCCTGATTGCCTGATTGTTGTTCGATCCCAGATTTTCACCGTCCACGGACATCGCAGGGCACACACCTGTTAAGACATCTGTACAGAGACAAATCAGGTCGGGCGTGCTATCACAGTGGAAAATTGAACCAGAAACGCTGGAAGCAATATGGCCAAAGAAGGAGGGACTCATTCACGTCAAATGGTCGGTCCTGGGACATGAATGATCCTGTTCACATCTAATCTAAATTACATCACAACGCAATAGCAGAGAACACGTCTCGGTATACACTGTCCACTCTGAACCACTTTTCTTTCAGCATTTCGATGGACCCTTCTACCCAACTCTACGGTTCCTCCATAAATGTGACTAACTCCGTGAGGGTCGCTGTTTGATGTGTACGGAATCTGACTGGCGTCTATCTGTTTTTTTTGCGCGCTTGCAGATCCTTATATCCTTCCAAAAGTACAAGTAGATCGTGGCGCTATCCGATTTCTTCTAGCTGGGGCTCCCATGATGTGCCCGGGTTTCACATCCGCAGGCGGGAGGCTCCCATCTTCAGACGACGCGATCCCGGCAGAACGCGTCGTCGCAATTCACGCGGAAGGGAAAGAACACGCAGTTGGGGTTGGTCTCACCAAGCTTAATACAGAGGATATCAAGAAGGTAAATCAAGGAGTTGCGGTCGAGCCCGCATCGTATTTGGGGGACGACTTGTGGTCTTTGAAGGCCTTGTGACCTATATGGCGGGAGAATCTCTCCTTTTCCTGTATCCCAAGTATCCCGAGATAGATAAGAAGCGTTTCTGATAGAATGTTTCTCGCTTTCGCACCATCATCGTCTGATCGATTCGGATACTGGTAGTATTTTGGGCAAGCATAATTATTAGTAGACGCAAGAAGCTCGTTGTTCTTGTGATCAAATGGTTGTACTTTGTAGCGCGCCTCCTCGACCAAAGATGATCGTTTTATTCATTGATCTGCACTCGCTGCTAATATTACTTTCGGATAGACCGGCAGGTCAAGGGAATCATGGTTCAAGATATTTCGTCTCACTATGGAACGGACCTAGAGCCTAACACCAGGACCAGGCTACTTGTTATTATGATCCCTCCGAATTTAACGCAACCTATATGATAGTATATGAATTGAACTGGATTTGTTCAGGAACCCTTGAACGTGCCTTCGCCTTGTCCACAAAAATAGGAAGACGAAAGCGGACGTTCTGGTGACTCAAGAATTGAGGGTACCCTCACAAACATTGACCATCAATGACAATAGCCAATTTAAAGAATTTAGAGTTTCTCCGGCTCGCGATGTGGGCAATTGATGAACCGGTTTGTCATTGACTGCATATTGTTTGGATAACAAGCCGATGGTATGTAAGGAAAGCCAGCTGATCGGTACTACTTCCAAATCTTATGTCGGGCAATCCTACCACCGGGGATTCTTCGACATTCATGTACTCGGATTTCACAACTGTCAAGTCGCGAAAGAAAAGGAAGACCAAATTCCCCAAGCCACCTCCACCAGTGTCAGACTTACTCGCCGCCATCAGAGAGCAAATTAGACAGTCGGAATGGTTTACGCAATGTTCACGTCCGTGTCCCATCGAGACACCCCGTTCAGTACCCTAG
>Ga0307517_10012194_pt1 | contig 11832 bp, 10 predicted proteins | sample 23_EM_MG_FD_194515 | JGI IMG/M metagenome (GOLD analysis project Ga0307517, IMG submission 194515) | Populus trichocarpa ectomycorrhiza microbial communities from riparian zone in the Pacific Northwest, United States - 23_EM | ecosystem: Host-associated > Plants > Roots > Unclassified | place... | reverse complement strand
ATCTTGGTGGATGTTGAAGATAATTTTTTCTTTTCTTTATATTATTTAATATATATGATAATTTTACAATACTAGTCATATGTACGATTGCTAGGTAGGTGAATATAATTTATGTAATATATATATTGATTTTTTAAAAAAAAAATTTATTGTGATGATATACAAAAATTATGATTTAACCCTACCCTCCTCATATATATATATATATATATATATATTATATATATATATATATATATATATATATATATATATTTATTTATTTATCCAAGAGTGTTGAGTGAAACATTGCGCGGTAAAACTCAATCCACCTTGGATTGCTGCCTTCAATACAATGACGTTTTTTTGTCCTTTACAATGCTAGTCAAAGAAATGCAAATTAGAGTGCGAAATACTTTTTCACAGGGTTCAATTAATATTATCAAATTAAACAGAGGTAAATTGGTTTTTTTTATAATAAAATTATTAATTTACCTTTTAAATAAAAAAAATATGCAAATTTTCTGTACTTTTTTTTTTCACAATATAATTACTTAACTACTCATAACATTTCATTTCATTGAACTTGTTTTCAGAAATATTTTCGTCATTTTATTAGACTTTTTATAATTGTTAAATAGACTCAAGGACAATTAAATCTTTTAACATATATAAAATATATTTTAAACAAAAAAATGATCCACATGTGTAACGCAAGCTCCAACACATGGAGGGAGCTTTGCCTCTTTTAGGCGACTCCTGCGAGATCTTTAACCGGACAAACATCACTATAAAAAGCAGTGTTATAAATAGATCGGAGGCTTGCCAAAGGTGGGGCATGTGTTTTGGTGGTGGACCAGTGGTGCCGGCGAACCTTTTCTTCTCCTCCTCATTTTCTCTCCCTTCTCCTAGGTAAAATATAAAAGTTTCATTTTATTTATTTTGTATATACAATTTAGTCCTCGTTTTTTTTCTACTTGTTTTGTTTTCTATCTCTTGTATATTATATTTTTCTTTAATTTCATACCTCATCAATTTTATTTAATTCTTATATCAAATTTGATCATTATTCTTTTAATTGCTAATTATTTTTTTTATCCATTTTCTAATTGAATTTTATTTTCAATTTCATCTCTCAACATTTAATTTTAACTTATTTTTATGTTAAATTTGATCATTTTTTCTTTTTATTAGTATTTCATTTTTTTAGATATTTTTTTGTTGTCTTTCCCCCTAATTTCCCAATATTTTTCTATGATTTAGAATTTTACTTTATTATTTTTTTGAATTTGTCTTTCTACGAGGTTTCTTCTATGCTCAAGACTAGGGTCACGAGTTTTGAATATTAACATGGGTTAACTTTGGTCTTAGTTTTAGATTCTTCATTAAATTTATTTTTTTTAATCTTATTTTTCAATGTTTGATTTATTGAAAATTAATCTCCATGTTTTTTTTCACTTTCTTTTCTACATCAATGATTACAGGGTTAACATGTTAACCCAAGTTAACATGAATCTTTTCCCTCAGTTATTTTTTTTAAATAACTCTTATATTATTAAAATTATACAAGTTTATATTATTTTTTTGTTTGTTTTTTAGAAATGTTTGCATTGCTCTGGCATTTTCAAAAAACCCGGATCGGTCCACGATGTAACCAGACCATCTATCTAGTGTCTAATTAAAATATTATTGTCTTGTTTTATTTTAGAGGTTATACTATCAGAGGATAAATCCTATGGAATCAATTGGCGGGAAAATATATGATCCCAAGTGCTCCTTGTTTGGTGCATATTTGTACCTTTTGTATTATAGAAGTTGTTTTTATCGTTTTACATGCCATTTTTTAAGATTCTCCAAAGAGAAAGTAAGATTCAACTGATGATCCGAGAATAGTTTTATTATTGAAGGAAAAAAACTAGAACAAAAAAAAGAGACGATATCAAATAGTGTATTAGAGAAGAGAAAATGCTGGAATGTGAGAATAGTTTTCTACCATATAGCAAACTTCAGAATGAGATCTATACGTTCGTTCTAATATTGAGAAGGTGCGGAGCGAGAACACCATTTCATTTATGGCCACTTGGAGAAGGTTCGCAACAAAAAGAAGATGTACCATTGTAACAAGTAAAATGTATTCAGGAGACATGGGTTCATATCATTTTGAAAGGAAGGGCAGAGGAAAGACCTCATCTGTCGAAACACTTGAAGGAGTATGGAGTCTCATCATCAGGGACACCTAAGTCGCGAAATGCTGAATCAAAATAAGAAAATGGATCACTTCAGTTGTTGATGACATCCTGAAATTTGTTGATGCAATCCAATGCTCGCTCGAAGTCGCTTTCTTCCAAGGCTAGTGTGAAGCGGCAGTAGCCTGGAATTCCAGTCCATAAGCCACTGTTGATACATAAACCTGTGGATTTGACCATGGCTTCCCTGAAGACCGAGTCATCGAGCTTCACTTCGTAGGTACTTGTAGCTTTCCCGTCTTCTTTGGGCGAGTCCCTGATCTTGATAACCTTGTTGAGATAGGCAGTGGGCTTGGCCACCATGGAAATACCACCTTGAGGCTCGAGCACATCCCACCCACATTTCTCTAGTGTCTAATGCAAAGAAGAGTATTAGAATAAATTCTAATTATTTATCAGCTATGTAAGACATTTACGAACAGTTAAGGCAGAGCACGCTGCAGGATTGAGATGATTTTTTGCCGCAGGATTTGAGATAAAATACAAAACATGAACTGTCAATTATGCTGCACTTTCAAAGAAATGTATGCTTATTTTGTAACATTTAGAACAACAAAGAAAAGGTATTTGGATCTCATGGTTTTTTTTTAACATAGAAATGGTGTAATTAATCAGCAAAGATCTTTCAGACCAATGCAAGAGAGAGATAGTGAGTGAGGGATAGTTACTACGTTAACTTTTGACATTGTCTCAACTCTCAATTCCAAAGCAAGAATGGCAAGCATTAAATCATCAACGCTGAGGTAAGCATAGAGTTGTCTAGCATGAGAGACTATGACACTGGCACAAGAAAAACACAGCAACTCTCTTTTGCAGGCAGCACCCTAGGAAAAACTCTACAATCCCACTTAGTTCATGCTTAGGTTTCATAGTTACTAGTCAAAAAACATCTAGTACCTATTCAAGGCCTCATCAAAGCAAAATTTTGGGAACAAAAACTCAAAGATAGTCATGTCCTTAAGTATTATTTACACATCTTAGGCTTCAAGCCTAAAGCTTGCTTATGTCTCGCGCCAATTACACCAGGCAATGGCCCATTTCACATTTAAAAAATATAAACCCAACCTCCTACCTCTTGGCTGCAGGTTCAGAACTCTTAGCATCACCCTAGAAAATGGTATTTGACATATAACAAACACATTCTGAAAAAACTAATTATTTAATGCCAAATAAGAGTCTCCAGCACAAGATATAATTACCTCCTTTAGGCGCTGGCACCTCGATTGCAAATTTCTTGATTGTTCTGCAACAGCATCAGTTAGTTCTGATTTCTGCTCATTCAAACCCAGCAACTTCTTTATGGCATATCGAACAGTGCTATGAGGTTTGCTTAATCCTGGAAAGCTATGAAGTGTATCAACCAGCAGAGGATTATTCAAAGCCAGAAACCCAAATTTCAGTGCTCCACTAAGGATCTTCAGAGACAATCCTCCCAGTAAAGACACGCAAAAAGATTGGTTGTGAGAGGAATTCAGCTTTGACAATGTAGGCTCCAAATCCCACCCACCCCAACCTTCAGTATCAAATTCCAATCCAGAGACTGAAGTATCAATGACAACTCTCGCCCCAAATTTTGAACACGTAGTTAATATGGTCTCCATCTCTTTGCTGCTGTAAAGCAAGCCTGTAGGGTTGATTGTGGGACCAGAAATGTAAACCCATGGCTTATTAACAGTCTGAAGTACTCCATTGAGTAGGCTGCCTGTCAGCTTAAAGCCCGCTCCAGGGTCAGTAGGGATAATCATAATGTTTGCTTTTAAAAATTTTGCAGCAGAAACATAGTTTCCATTTGATCCAGCTGGGAAGCACAATGTTCCACCTTCATTAATGCAGCAAAGGATCAGCCTATTAAACAGAGCTTGTGTGCTGTCTGCGTACACAAATTCTGTGCTGCTATCTGTTGGAAACCCGTAATTGCTTTTAATAAATTGCTTCATGCCAGGGGTGACATCAATTTCCGATTCAGCCAAGTTCTGTCTTGCAAAACCTTCAAAGATTGCAGCCTTTACAGGAGATCGAGTGGGCAAGAAGCTTTGATCAACATCCATGTGAATCAAGGTAGATATTTCTGCCCCACTAATTGACAACTCAGAATAATCAAGGACTGAGATAGCTGAACTAGAAAACCCAATCAACTTATCTGATTTGGCCTTCTCGGACTCCCTCTGTAGATAAGTATTGAAAATCAACTTCGTGAGCAAGCTTCCCTCCAGGAAACAGAAGAATGTTTACAGAGAAACAACATCATTAACAAATAAAACTGTGGACCGGTACTATAAACTTTTTAAATCATTCAAAAAACAGGAAATCAAAAAAACATTTGACTGAACATCAGTTCTAGACCATGAAGCATGGTAAATCCAGTAAAGGTCATGGTGCAGCACAACATACATAATTCTACATACTTCCCAGCCAGAGTCACTTCCTTCTCTTCCAAGGACAGCAGAATCACTTGAGATGTCATAAATGCAAATGGAAATAAGATATACCAGCCTAAACAAGATATCAAAGCCGACCTTCTTCTGTAGCCTCGTTCCAATACTTTTAGTTTAGATATAATGATCAGACCTATTTCAATATAAGTATGATAAAAAAGGACAGAACAATAACTAGCATGTATCTAGTATAATTTGGAGTGTTGCAAAGTGTAGATTTGCATCTATTACAAATTAAACAAAATGTATTCAAATGCATCATGGAGAAAAGGATTGTCTATTTCCAAAATAATGATAATGATAAAAAGAAAAAGACTAGCAAACCTCAACTAGTGGATGTCGGTTTGCAAGCTGAAAAGCTAGGAGCTCATGAAAAAGACAACCATAATAATGTTCCCTAATTGGTGTGGTATTTCCTTCTAGAACTTCCACAGTTTTGGACAAAGCCTTGAGGATGGCCTCTTCTTCTGAAATAACAAAAGCTACTTCTAAATCTGCATAGACCTGCAAAGGATGTTATGGTCATTAACATAGAGAACATCGACAAGGTAAAAGAACTGAGGTTACGGGAAATCCTAGACTCCATGCCTGGATCAATTAATAAAGCAGTCACCTAAGTTAATTTATCTAGATAAAAAAAAAAAAAAATACCTGGTTTTTTACAAGGCCACAAACGATTGCAGCGTGTGAGGGAAGAGAAGTTCCAGCAAGATATTTTAGGACCCCATTGGAACTTGGAAGGCTGGATAACTCAAAATGATCAGATATGTCTAAGAAAAGACGAGATCCAATTTCTCTGGTAACCTCTAAAAGGTGCGCAAAGGCTGAACTAGTGACAGCCTCATAATGAGCCATTCCAGTAATCACCACTTGTGGCTTCAGCTTCTTTATCAGCTCTACCATTAAATCAGACTGTCTAGGTGCTTCAATGACTGTAATCACATCCTTTGACGGGTCATCACTTTCTGCACTCTACAATGTGCAGAAAATGTTAGTAGATATGCAGCAACTGAAGTCACATCTTAGCAAAGTGGGTTAGGATTACTGTAGCACAACACTGCTCCATTAGTTTTTTACATAGTTTCACAAGACAGAAGCTGCTAATGCAAAAGGAAGCTAACCAATGATATACCTTGAAAAACCGTTGACAAGTCCTACACATTTCATTGATAAAACCATTTTAACTGCTTCTCAAAGTAAGATGGCCATACTCCAATTACTATGGGCACAACAATTGACTTCTTAATGGTGAGATATTTGTACCACTAACGCGGTAAATGATATACTAAATGCCCATTTAGCATTGCATTAGCTTATGGTATTCAAAGTACTTTTCAAATTGCTTTTCACCTAAAAAAACATTAAATTAATGTTTTTTTATGGTTTTGATTCGCTGATGTCAGAAAAGAAAAATTCTGAAAATTTTTAATGCATTTTCAATTGAAATACACTTTTGAAAAGTACCATGCACCACATTACCAAATGGGCACTAACAACACATGCAATAAGAATCATTGGAACATGAAAAGATCGATTAAGTGATTTATTGTGTCTGCATTGTTACATAACCAAATTGTCAATAAAAGGAGCTTCTCTACTTGACAAGTAATATGCCTATCAAAGGAGAATCATAAGATGATTGTAGCACTGTATTTGAAATATAATAAACAATTAAAAGCTTAACAGTTACCAAGAGAATATGGGCATCATTTCTTTATGGACAAAAAGAAACATGTAACAAAGCATAAATATACAGTAAAATTTCAGAGTTCTATTCACCGTTTTGCGAGCATTCCTGATTATGATTGCATTGTCAGCAGAAAAATCATAACTGTTTAATTCCCTGTTGACTACACATCCTAAGAAATCACATAGGCCTCGGAAGACACCAAGAATAAAACCATTAACTAAATGCCCTAATTTTCAGAATGGCTATTTGAAAGATACAAGTATTTCACAAGCCACATTGCACTTGCCTGTATGGTTCTGGAATATTCAAAGCTATCCAAGTTATGACATCATGAGAAATATTTGATGATGAACTACAACAAGAATGACACAACATACCTCGATGGCTAGAGATGTTAACCATTTTCGGGGTAAGTGTTGAGTTAGATGTTCATCAACGATTGCAAGACGAGGTGAGAACAAGTGAAGAACGTTCTCAATTGCCACAGCCCTTGAAGGAAAGACAACAACATTCTTGTGCAAGAATTGCAAAAAGTTAAACACAAGTCAGCACTGAGGATATGTAAGTACAATTACGCAAATACAAGGGCCTTGCAATTTAGTTCAATGCCCTGTACTTGCTGAATAAATTTTATATGAGGGTTCTAGCACTGTTCAGATAATTCTATTAACAAGGAGAGCACAACAAATGCATGGAAAAATACGAGCAGTTATTGATTAAGCAGGAATTTATTCTTACATCTGAATTGAGTGGAATATGGTGATATGTTTTCAGAAAGCTTGCTATGAGATTACGGAAATGTATGCTTCCAGCTGGCGGCTCATATGGGAAACATGAATTCTCCTTCAATTGATCAGCAAGAGAAGCTAGGAATGGAATTTTCTCATCAGCAACTGAGTCATCTTCAAAAAATAAATCCAAAGAACTGCTGACATCGTGGAAGCCATTCTTAAGAAATTCAAATATTTTCTTCACCTGGCAAAAGGAATCAATTTATTGAGATAGCAACTCCTCTTATAAAACATTTGAATCAATAAACAATAGCTTGGTAGAATAAAAACTCAAATCAAGTGCAGACCTGGTTTGGTTGGCGAAGCTGACAACTGTAAACGGATAAAGCATGTGCAATTCGACCACCAGCTTGCCCATAAGCCCATGCTGTACGAGCACAGATGGGTTGATCTCCAGTGAGACCCATGAAAAACTCAAAGCGGTGTGGGCTGTTTTTCTCAATTTCAACCAAGGCTGAAATATCTGTATCAGCAGCCTGTAAAAATGCATTTTGAGCACTAGCTCACTTTGGAAGGAAAAATGGCTTTCAACTGAGAAGTTTGTTCTTGCCTGAATAATTTTAGTCTGCCAAAGCTTGTTGACATGAAAACCACGACGTTCAAACAAGTGTTTACAAACAGCTTGTCCTGGACGACCGCCCATATTAAAGATCATAATCCCCATAGGTTTGATGACAGCTATTCCTTCCTCAACAGCCCTAGCAATGAGACCTAAGCCAAACTGATCCTCAACAAACCCCTACATAAAATAAAATTAACAAATCAAACTCAATATATGCTACCGAGTCTCAAGATATTCTCAAAGCATAAATGAGATTCGAAGTCTAAAATTTTGAAATTGTATTCAGCTAGAAAATTAAGCAGGAATTTAAGGCCGCAAACAACTGAAAAAGGAATTGTCCACTCGTATTCTAGCAGACTCCTAAAACAAGTTCATCAAATGAAAATAAAATTGGGGGAGAATAAACATATTTGAACAATACAGCCCCAATTGTTTCTATCTTTTTTTTTATTCAGCTGTAAAAAAGTCGATGCACTTAAATTCTGTTTACCAACAACTTTAAACTGTAGGTTGTTGCTAAATTATTATAGACCCACCCATACCTGAAGTGCACAGTAGTTACTCAATGAATGCAGAAACTCCTCGCTTGCATTTTCTGTGATCATTTTAGACATCGCATCTGGATTTGGATTAAGTATCTGTGGCAGTTGAACAAGGGAATGAGTAAAAGTAACAGTCAAATAACTAGCATGAAAATACAAATATTCAATTAGCCACTGGATAAACTAGCTAAATCCAGTATGATTTATTAGCACCTACAAATCATCAGTTGGAATAATACCTGAGGTATGCATCCAACAATTCTTTCAAGTTCAATGTTGTGATCTCTAATATAAGACAATAAATCAGACTCGTAAAACTCCACCCTGTCCAGTAAAGTTTTCTTCTCTGCATCATAGATGACTTGACCTTTCTCATCAAAAGCATTTAAGTATAAGTTTATCCAGGAAACCTTTACTGCTCTAGGATTGATATCAAGGCCATACACCTGCAAGGATTATTTACTACCAAAAGGTCACTTGGCGAAGGCCTATTAAGTAGAGAGGAGTAAAGAAACTCAGGGAAAACAACAAACCTTTGATGGCAACCATTTCTCGGCAAGAGCAATGGATATCCATCCATTTCCGCAACCAAGCTCAGCAACCGTCTTGTCTTTAAAAATAGAATCTGGATGTCTATTTAGGCCTTCGTAAAAAGTGAAGGACCAGTTTTCTGGCATAAAAATGCTTGGGATCACCATCATGGTCAATTTCTTTCTCCCTCGGTAGCCCATACCTGGCAAAGAACATTGTCCACATAAAATCAAGCAGTGAAAATATCAACATGTCCTTCTGTGATTCTAGAATTCAAATAGATAAAAACTAACAATAAATTATATAAAGCAACAAATAAATACCTCCTCTATATCAAAACAAGCAGAAATAACATAGCTAAACAGCTTACTAGGAATCAAACCGCAAGTGTGTGTATTCTAGAAAACCAATGAATGGTTGATTAGCTCATTTGTAAGGGAGATGATTTGGATGGATTCAACATTTTCAAAAAAAGACCTGAATTAGCAATCACCCTGTTATCCTTTAGGCAAAACTCAACAAAAATCAGGGAGTTTTCTATTGTAAAATAGTGAAAGCCGCAAAATGATTACATGATAAGATCTCGGAAGTGCTGTAGCATTAATCTGGAACAGTGGCCTTGAACTGATAAAAAGTTCTATAAACTCAGTTTGAAAATTGTTCGGATTTTGAAACAAATGACAATTGCATAATTAGTGTACGGTTTACTTACTACATATAGAAATGCTACACATTTAGAACAACTCTCTGTTCTTTCTTTTTTTAATATGGAGCAAACATATCTTTGAAATTAAAATCAGCACCCTCTCTGCTTTTCTTCTTCTTTTTGAGATTAATTAAAATCCATCTTTGCTTGAATTATTTTAATTTTAAGATCTGAGTCAGTGATTTGATAGACTTACAGTTAGATTACCCTAAAGGAAATAAGTATTGCTGGTAGTTAAGGGGAAAAAAAAAAGTTCCAACCGAATTACGTTATCCTATGCTGCCCTTTACCAAATCATAAGATAGCATATTCCACATTAAAAAGCTAAAAAGACAACAACAAAGTACAAACAAACCAAAAGTAAAACACACCAAATATTGTCAAGTTGTTGGGTTTTGCAGGGATAACGACAGATTCCAAATAATCCAAGTCTTCAAAGCTTCGAGTCTCTTCATTATTACTATTATTGTTTGGCTCTGCAAGATGGAGTCGTTTTCGATGACTAGTGGAGTATTATTATTGTTATTATTATCATTGAGAAATCCCTTGTTTTCTGTTTTCTTGGAAACCACAACTTCGAAAAGGGGCACGAAACTCACTAGCTGCTCATGAAAACCACACGCAAACTTCCAAAACAAGTAGTCGTATAAGTTCCAAGAAAAACACTAACAAATCAAATGAAACAAATTCACAAAATCATAAACTGTGAATTATTATTTCCTAAATCCAAAAAATAAATTACTAAATCAGAAAGTACCATTCTCATTGGCTTAGCCATATTTTATTTTAGAAAATCTCATCGCCAAATCATCCAACGGACGAGATTTATTTAGAAGTCAATTATAGCGTTTTCCAGAGACAAAACGGCGTCACTTTCATTCCTTTTCAAAGACTTGAAAGTTTCTCAGCAACCAAACAGTCGGAAAACTGAAACATAAATCAACTCAATAAAACTCGAAATTCAACTCTTGATTGCCGTTTCTTTCTATTTTCTCAGCGACCAAACACACACATTGTTTGTTTGTCTTCGGTAAGAGAAATGACTAGTACTACCACTACTACGTACCTTGGTATTGATCCAAGAAGATATCTTGGATCCGGAAATGGTACTGTTCAAGGCACTGATCGGAGTCGCCGACGCGTTTATAGAGATCTGAGAGGAAGATCCGAGCTGCAGTTCGGGAATTCGGATCCTCCAGTCTCTCCAAAACCGAACGAAACGCACCGTACGCTGCATCCCCTGACTTCTGGCACTCTTTCAAGAACTCCTCGACCGATAATGCACTGCCTGCCATTGCTTTCACACTGCAAATTATGAGTTGCTTTGTGAGCCAGTGAGCGAGTTTGATTGTTATAGAGCGAGGAAGCGTGTGTAGTAAGAGTAGTTATGGAGAGAGAGATGGGAAGCTATAGAGAGGGAAGGATGGGAGAAAGCTTGTTCCTGTTTTTTAGCTATAAGGGAGTGGGATTTTATTATTTATTTTAATTTGACTTGGGAAAATGATTTGGGTCTTTCTTTGAAATTAAGGTATTTGACGCATAAGTTTATACACAAAATTGTTATAAAAACACACTTTCCTATGATCTTACATTACCCGTAAAATAAATAATAACACAGTTAAACCCCTTTTTAAATTTATATTTACTCGAAAAAATATTAAATTAATATTTTTATATATTATTTTATAATTTAATGTAAATATAAATAAGAAAATATTTTTTAATTAAAAATATTTTTTATAAAATATTCTTCACCTCATTATCAAATATACATAAAAACAAAAATATAAAATAAATCTATGTTTAAAAAAAATTTAGAGTTCAAAGGACATGATTTCTTAATAAGTTAAATTTATATACTTCCAAAATAAAAATAAAAAGAAAAAGAAAAAGAAGAATAAAATTTTTCATGTACTTATTATTTTTGTTTTTATTTATTTTAATATATCATGGTCTTAAAACTTAATTAAATATTAAAGGCCAGTTTGAGAATATAATTACAATTATTTTTCAAAATATTTTTCATGTCGAAATATATTAAAATAATATTTTTTTATTTTTTACATATCAAAACGATTCAAAACATATAAAAAATATTAATTTTTAATAAAAAAAAATAAAATTTTTTAAAAACATAAATTGATCCACGTTTCGAACGAATGTATAACTTAAGGTTTGTTTGGCAGTGTGGTTGCGGTTGCTTTTCAAATAGCTTTTCGTGCTAAAATGCATGTCAATGATGTTTTTTTTATTTTTTAAAAATCATTTTTGACATCAGCACATCAAAATGATTTGAAAACACTAAAAACATATTAATTTCAAGTTAATAAAAAAATAAAAAAATTTCAAA
>Ga0307517_10012193_pt1 | contig 11833 bp, 8 predicted proteins | sample 23_EM_MG_FD_194515 | JGI IMG/M metagenome (GOLD analysis project Ga0307517, IMG submission 194515) | Populus trichocarpa ectomycorrhiza microbial communities from riparian zone in the Pacific Northwest, United States - 23_EM | ecosystem: Host-associated > Plants > Roots > Unclassified | place... | reverse complement strand
AAAATATTTGCTTGTTTTTAATTCCTAACTCAAACTCATCTAATAATAACAACTTCCATCTTTTTTATTGGCAAAAGTTTCGGCCTAAGAGATTTTCATTCCTTGGAATTTTCTTCATCTTTCATTATGTTTCCGGACATTAATAACACTACTTTAAAACATAAAGTTTGAGCCAAATAAGGTCTCTCACACCCGAGCATTTTCATCATTTTCCCAATTTATTTTTATGCATCAACAACATTATAAAGGTCATATAACATGATTTCAATCAACAATTCCTTCTTCTCAAACTTTCTAAACCCTACCCCACATATTTCAACATAGTAAGATTTTCAATTCTTCAAATTACTCATCATAAGCAAAAGAATTAAGAGAAAGAACACTTACCCAAGTGTTTTGAAGATAGATTTAAACATGTTCTCAAAGCCATTTTCTTCCAAAGCTTATGTTCTCTCTCTTGAGCTTACACTTTTCCTCACTTAAATCCATCTTTTTTCCTTTGTTTTATCCCTCTTAAATCCTCTCTTAACTTGATATTTTTTCCAAAACTAGCTAAATCTCATGATTTTTCAAAACAATGGATTTTCTCTCAATTTTGGTGGAAGATTCAAGAACAACCATATTTTTGTTGGTTTTTTTTACAATTCTACCCCTCTTAATACTCTTAGATAGTTCCCATGTGTTTTACTCGATCATATCCACTTTTCCGCGCAGTCTTTTTACCAAATTTGTTCTCAATTATCACATTATCTCTTCGAGACCATTTCCTCATTTTAAAATATATTAATTTTTTCTTTTCATTATTTATTTCTTTTTTGAACTTATTACCGTTTCATAGTAACATTACTAATTTTTAATTGAAACTTACACTTACACTTTTTCGTACAATTATTCATTAACTTTTATTTCTTATAAACTAATTTCTTAGAATCTTCTCTTTCTCAAAACATATTTATTTTAAACTTTCATTGTACTTTTCTCCATCAAAACTCGTTACTAGTTTCACCAACGTTACAAATTTTAAACTAAAAATTCATAACCCTCATTTTAACTTCAACAACACCTTTAAATTTATCCTTGGAGATCATCCTTTCCATTACACCTCATATTTTTTATTATTATTATTATTATTATTTATTTCTCTTCATCTCGAGGTTCTATTACTCAACATGGTCTTATTACCTTCAGTCAATGTATATATCAGGGTTTACGTTAAAAGTTTGAATTGATAAACATCATTCAAATATCAGAAATACAAACTAAATTTGAAAAAAATACTACATAAACTTAAAATTTTAAATTCTCAAATGATAACTACGATCTATAATTAAAAAAACACATTTATTTTTTTAGATTAGTCGAATTTAGTTTAATAGATATATTCAGCTCTTAGATATCTACAAAAGAAAATTAATCTTGGATCAAGTATCGAATAGAACTAAGTCAATTAAAAAACCCATCCACATTTGAACTAAAAAACCCATCCACATTTGAACTAAATTATTCAAATATAGTTGAGTCTAGTTTCACGAGTGAAGCTTCAAGTTCAAGGTTTCACAAGTCTAACATGTCAGGCATAAAGACAGGCTATAAAACATTCAGCAACAGCAACACCCATTTGTAATTAAATTATGTAATATTAGTTACTTTTTAAAATACTTTTTGTTTAAAAATATATTAAAATAATATTTTTTTATTTTTTAAAAATCATTTCTAACATCGGCATATCAAAATAATCTGAAAATACTAAAAAAATATTAATTTAAAGTAAAAAATAAAAATATTTTAAATTTTTTCAAAAACACTTTTCAACATAAAAAGAAACAAAAAAATCTTGATGCTCATTTCTTTTGAAGTTTATATGCCTGCTGCACAAGCAAGTCAATGGTGAAATTGCAGATGACACCAGGCAACGTTATCTGGAGACATGGTTTGATCCAGTCTCGAATTAAAATATTGTTTGATTATGCAAGAGGCTGTTCAGAAAGGGAATCCCGGCACGGTGAAAAAAATTGCATGCAAATTGGCCTCTTAGAGGCGGTCATACAAGTGCCAATCGTGCCTCCACCAGTCAGTCCTCGCAAACATCGGTTATTGACAGGGATTCATGTCAGATGGTGGAATGTGAAAATCAGAGCAGGTAAATACTTGAAAAAAAAAAAAAAGAGGCAAAAAACAAAACACAAAGTGAATATGATGCGATTATATTCTCCCAAACAATTCTTAACTGCCTGCAAATAACAGAGGGCAGCCACAATGTTAATAGGGCAAATAATTATAAGCACCATACATTGTCCCAAATGCAACGGCCTGACACGCTCCACACAAACATCAGCATCGCAACCTGCTACTGTGTCAGCATCCTGCTATTTTCTGTGGCCCTCACTTGAGAGAAATTTATGGGTGGATCTCCAGTCCACTGACAGAATCTATGTGAATACTAGCGTAGTAATCTGTTACTGTGTCCGCATCCTGCTACTTTCTGCAGCTCTCACTTGAGAGAAATATGGGTGTGCCTTTATAGAAAACATCAGGGGAAAAAATTAGATGCACGTTAGCATATCCAAAAATCGGAAGGTTTTGTATCAGCCAGATATTAACCAAAAATGGCTACAGGCAAGTATGTGCTAGCAGGTTCAAAAGCTTACACTGTCCCATTACCAATTACCGAAACTACAACGCCAAACCAGAGAATTCCAACCAGTTGGATCATTACTCACATTTTAGCCATGGAAGTAAGACGAACAAACTAAGTTTAAGGAACAAAAAGAATGTTAACTAAACCTATTGCCAGTTTGATCTATCACTCTCTGACACACACAAAGCAAGCCCCATGGACTGCAACTTGCAAAACTATAGCAAGTTTGAGCTTTTCTCAAGCCAATATTGAAATATTAATGTGCATACAAAGTGGAAGCAGAAAACAATGCTGTACAGATTATAAAAACTAGTGTGTCTAGATGCCTGGAGTGACATTTCTAACACAAACATTTTGTGCACACCCTCCCTTCCCATTGCAGGTAATTCAACATGCTTGAGGGAAAGACTGGATGGAAGATGTCCCCGCCCATTTTTTGAACCACACACTTCCAAAAAGAAAAAGGAAAAAAAAATAATAATAATAATCTAGCTGACAAACCAAAAATGGAATTACCATTGCTTCTCTAGCAGTTAGCCTATCTTGATGATCATACCGAAGAAGCTTATCAAGAAAATCAAGGGCCTGCATATTAGCACCTCAAAAGAATCATCAATAGTTTAAGGCTACTAATGATAGGTGGAATAAACTTAAATTGACTTGACAAATTATGTAAGATGACTAACCTCTGGAGACACAAGGTGCTGATTATCTGGATTAATAAATCTTGACCAGGGCTTCCTACTGTGCCTGCAGCAGTATAAAATATGACACATTAATTCAAATTGACTAACAAATTATAAATGGCCATAATATTGGAAAAGAAAGTCACATTATTGTGTAATCAGACATTTGATTAATAATGGCAAACTAATTTGTAAAATGGAAAAGAAAATCATGATTCACAAACCTCCCAACGAGCGCATCAAGTTGAGGATCGAGCTCTAAATGATATTTGTTCAGATATGCATTTAGCTCATCAGTCCCTAGTACCTGAAATCAGCTCAAAATCAGACATTGGGCAAGTGGTAGCAGTTTATTTAAGAAAAATCTTTTCTTCATAATCTTAATAAAACTATTGCTTAAATAACATGTGCAAAACTTTACTGAACATCTGAATCAGCACTACCTTGGCAACTTTGACAAGCTGATCATGGTTGTCATGGCCATAAAAGAATGGCTCCTTCCTAAATATCTGCATCAAGAATAGGAACAATCAGCAAATCACAAGATGATGAAGGATCAGCAAATCACACATGATAGATCTCATAAAGAAGAAAGAGTCACATGAAGGCTCCACATGCGAGATTCTCACCATTCCGGCAAACATGCAACCAAGGCTCCACATGTCTAAAGAATAGTCATAGTCTTGTAAATCAACAAGAAGTTCAGGCCCCTTAAAATATCTGAGAAACAAGGAAACTATTTTATTCTTTAATTCAAAGATGAAGCCATAACAATATCACCATTACTAAAAAAGGTAATGGTCAAAGTGATATTTCTTTTGCTTGGACCTTTCAGAAAATTGTTCCATTCTTGAAGTCCAGGAACAAAAATTACAGTATGTCAAGAACCACCACCTCCTTGGAAATTAAGGAATTGAACCCAAATCTAAACATAGAAAAAAGAAAAGGAATATTTTGATGGTTGACTCATGCAATCTGCTATGCGGGTCATGGAAACATGCATTATCAGAAGTTCACTCAGCTTGAGTTTGAATTTAGATAAATTTGATGCAAAAAATGCATCATTATGAACCACTCAGTTTTCAGATACTCAACTGATTAAGGAAGTGTTTGGGAACGCGGTTCAACCTGCGTTCCCAAAAAATTTGAAATTTTTTTTTTTTTGCTAAAATTTAATATGGTTTGTACGTTTTGGATCGTTTTGATGTGCTGATGTCAAAAATAATTTTTAAAAAATGAAAAAACATCATTGGCATGTATTTTGGCGCGAAAAGTTATTTGAAAAGCACCTGCAACCACACTGCCAAACACGCTCTAAAGGTATAGGATAGACAGAACATTACATAACCAACCACTGAGTGGAATGAACCTTCACATATAGTCCATAAGATCTAATTTTGAGTTACGGACAAAAAATGTTAAATTGCTTTATTAGTATGTTCTTAATATTTTAGCACATCAATAAAGGGCAGGAGGGGTGTCCACTACAATTTATCCTATATTCAAGGGCTAAATGTAAATAACATGAACAAAAAGATAAAGAAGCAGAATGTCATTAAGATGATCTATAATGCTTTCAACCATTACCTTGAAGCTACCCGGACATTATACTCCTTTCCAGGATGATAAAATTCAGCAAGACCCCAGTCTATCAAGCGAAGTTTTCGCAACTCATGGTCTATCATAACATTGTGAGGCTTGACATCTCTATGCATTATTCCCTGTGAGTGGCAGTAATCTAATGCCTGCATTTTCAAGATATATTTATTTGAGCAGAAACCTTAATGTCATTACCATACCACATTTGCTTCATAATAAAAAAGCATTTTCCCTTTTTCAACAGGGAGCAGGCCCACATACACAAGAAGGATATACTTTGATCTGAGATGATGACCTACAAGCAGTGACACTAATGAGCCATAGGAAAGGTCAATAGATGAGAGATCATATCAATGTATGCACTTGAATAAAAGCAAACATATTGTATACTCTTCAATGACTTGCAACATAATTCCATCCATAACAAATTTTTCCCCAAAACCAGAAATTTCTGACCCGTCAACATAAAGGTTAAAGGGAGAGGGGAAGAGAAAATTCTCATGCATAAGATACCTTGAGAAGCTCATATATGTAGTAGCGTATGTCATAATCAGTCAAGGTGGGGTACAAAACTTTGAAGTCTGTACTGTTCACATATTCAAATATGAGGCTAGGAGTTTTTGAGTGCTGATCTCTGACAATGTCAAGAAGCTTTACTACATTCGGGCCACCGCAAAGGTTCTGAAGTATTTTTATTTCCCTTTTAATCTGCAAAAGGATCATAGAATGGTAATCACTATGCCTCAAACAAATTTCTAGCTAAGTTTAAGGGAAAAACATTTATTTATTTTTTAAAAAAAAGAAAGCACTAAAATGTTAGATATAGAGATATTAACAATCACCTTCTTTTTCTTAACAGGTTTGAGGATCTTGATAATGCACCGCTCATTGCTATTGACATTTATGCCCTCAAAAACCTCACTGTACTTTCCCCTTCCAACTTTCCGAACAACCTCATAATCATCTTGATCACTGGAAAGATCTAGAAAAGTTAAAACACAAAGGAAAGAAAACACACCATAGCTACCACTAGAGGATACAAATAAGAAAAAGAGGAATGAACAGATCTGCCGGCTATTATATAACACAAAGCTTGATACCACTAATCTGGTATTTTACTATAGAACACTGAAAAATCAAGCCTAAGCTGCAAGAGATGGCTAGAGACAGGTAAAAAGATGGGAAGCCAAAATTTTAATATAGAATAATCAGAGATGGAGCTAAATGGTACGAAAGTATTCAGCGAAATCCATTTTAGCTTTTAAAATTGCTACATTTTGCATTCTTTAAGAGTCCCTGTTCATTTACAGATTTAAATTCTGCATCAACCAGTGAAACTTAGTATCAATAATATCATTTCACATAAGCCAGTCCTCAGTGATTGCCAAATATAAGCCTGCTTAGAATCTCAGAAATACTTGAAATAAAACTGAAGCATCCATTTTTAGTGAATAAACAGCAAACGAACTTCACAAAGAAGAAAAATCTTAATAAAAATCACTTCCCCTTAACTGAATGAGATTTTACGCTTTTGTTATTTACAAGAGGAAAATCTTCCTCATTTCACCATATATCCAATTCTTGGACAGCAACTTTATGACCAGAAAACAATAACACAATGAAAACCATACTTTCAGTACCTAGGATGCTATAGCTTTTGAAAGCATTATCCAAACCAAAGAAATGGCTCTCATCCATATGGACAACCAAGCAATTTGGATACCGTTCTAGTCTGTTAGCAACATTTCTAATACATCACATATATCTTAGAGTCCTCTCTCTCACGGCTAGTAGATCCACCAAAATAGATAAAAACAAAAAAAATAATAAAAAAAGGAACATAATATAGCAATCAATTTAACCAAATAATAATAATTGATTATTTACTATGCCCAAAACCTAAAAAAAAAATTTGCTTAGCTTAGTACAACTCCGATAAATTCTCTTCATGTCCCAAGCACTAAGAACATCTTAAATTCTCAAGCCCATGAGTCCCCCAATCTCAAAAATAAAAAACAGATTAATAAAAAACAACTAAAAGGAGAGATTCAGAAACCGATTAGGGTTTGATTAAAACTTAATTACCCCCACTGAACAGCGAGAGACTCGTAATCCCAATACTCCTTAGGACGCAGAACATTCACATCGGTATAGACTCGCGCTTTCGACATGGATCGCCGCCGATTCAAGATCTCGATGATCTTATCGGTATTGCTTTCTTCGCCGTTGGAGACAGTGGTGGTGATGCGCGGGTTTGGTAATCAGAGCGATGCTACTGCTGGGTTTTGGGTTTGCTCATGTTTTTTTCATGTGCGAGGCAGTGCCTAGTACTCTATACGCTATGCACCACCGCTTTCTTTTTTTATGTTTTTTTAATTAACATGGTGTTCGTACAGCCTCCATGGATTTTTATTAATTTTATAAATTTTAAAATTAATAATTATATAAGCCTGAATAACCCTAACACTACTTCATGAGCTGGAAATATAATAGAATTGTACAACTAATTAGATTAATAACTTATTGGTTAATTTAGTGAGTTAATGACATGTAAATTAAATAACAATTACACTAAAGAGAGATAATAATAATAATAATAATAATAATAACAATTATAGAAGAGTATGAACATTGAGATCTTTCTCTTATCATCTCACGTAACATATGTCATCGTAGCTTGCATTTTTTTTCAATTTAATATTTTACTCATTGACCTGTGAGAACTCATCCCATCATACTAGTCTTACTGATATGTGTATAAATAAGGAAGAATATATATATATATAATATACTCATTTTACACAATTATAATAATTAACCTTTATATCATATTTATTCTGCAATTCAACATAATTAGAGCTTAGCAGTGCCAAATGTCATTTTGTAATCAGATTACTACAATTAACCCTTCTATCACGTATGCATAATTTTCTTCATCAGTTTTTGCATCCTTTAATTAGTGGTCAAATTAGGTATTATTTATTTTTTCATTTCAAAAGTATTTTTAAAAAATTTAAATTTTTTTATTTTTTTATTTGCTTTAAATTAATATTTTTTTAGTATTTTCAGATTATTTTGATGCGCTGATATCAAAAATAATTTTTTAAAAAACAAAAAAAAAAACATCATTTTGATGCATTTCCAAGTGAAAAATACTTTGAAAACCAACCAGAACCACACTTTCAAATAGGTTAAATTCTTCAAACTGATACAACCTTACCAGCATGTATCCATCATCCTTTCCACATAAATCAATAAGAAATTGTACAAGGTTCCATTAGCCAATATCTCTTAGTATACAAAATGATATAACAGTAACTATGTTCTCATCATGATCTGGATAATTCATGTCATACTTCCCTAGCTATTTCAATGCTTGAGCAAGTACTTGTCCATCTAATATTCACGTACTCTCATGTCTATTCATGACATTTTCTCGTTTCCAATCACAATCCATTCCATATATTCAGGGAAGGATATTTGTTTTTTTACATAATTTAACTATCTATAGCCAATACAAAGCCGCCAAGTCTCATCCTACTTATCATAACAAAGATTGTCATAAAGTTCTTTCCAAAATTCACTCCATCATTGTCTCATAACTTGACAATATTGGCTATATATTGTAAATTTAGTTTTAGATTCATTAATGATTTCACCCCTAAGTTCATATTTGTTTATAGATTCATTAAACCAACAATACTCACAACTCAAGTTTAGAGAATTAGATGTATTTGTCAATCTAAACCCAACGACCTTAACTCGTACTACATGATGAACAAATATTTACTATTTCGTTTTAATATTCATAGTTCACATATTATTTTGGTCGTACATCCATGACCCATATTATGCATGTCATCAGAACTCATTGATTTATATGAATACTAAAAAACTTATACCCTAAAATAAGTCATATTCATGAATCACAATCCATTGTCCTTAACTCATACTATAGGACAACTATATTCAATGGCACATTTTCAATCATTGTAACTCGTATCTTGTATTATCTATACATTTACTATTTAATTTCAGTAATCATAACCAAAATTCAACATCAATCATATATTTCTCAATTTATTATGGCAACCCAAAAACCATGCCTTATTTTAATTAATCCTGAAATTTCATTACTCCACCTCAAAGGCAATTCAAATCTTGGAATTCCATTATCCCGCCCCAAAAACAAATTAAATCTTTTGATATCTACTTTCACTATTTTGAAACTAACAATTTATGTATAACCAATAGTTTTTCATTAATTTGGAAATCCTTTACCTGGAGCTTCTGAGACGCGTGCTCCTAAGAGTATCAACTCTACTTTGAACAAACCTCTTATCAACACCAACGTATCAACAACTCAATTACTATTTTGCCCATTAAGCCTTTCTATGTATTAAGCATTCATTTAAACTTATATATTTATTATTTTCTTTTTCTTCCATCCTCATCATCAACATTTCATTTCTTTTTCATACTCTAATTTACTTATATGCATGTATATTCACTTTATTTTCACTACAGCTAAATCAAAACATTAACACCATTTTACCCAGTGTAATAAGCTTCCCCCTTAAAAATTTCTAAAAAATTTATAAACCACCACAACCCCATATCATTCTTTCCTATTAACATCACCAAAACAATAACACTAACCAAATTTTGCTAAATTCTATCCCTCCTAATTTTCTACCCATAGTCGACCTTACCCAAAAAGGAAAAACCACATTCCAATTGAAATTTTCTTCTTTTCTCATTCTTACCCACACCATTTAACTCAAACCCAATCCAACAATACACTACTTTCCTCTTCCAACTCAAATTCAGCATAAACTCTAATTTACATAAATTTGAGGTTTTCAATCATTATCAGAAATTTCATAATATAAATGAATTTAAGGTAAGGAAAACACTTTACAATAACCAATTAATCAAGCTTTCCTTTTTCCTTGAACTCTTTATCCTAAAAGTGTTCTTCTCACCAACCAAAAATCATTATTTCCCTCTCTAATGTTATTGGCAACGACTTCTCTCTCTAGGGTCCCCTTGTCCTGTTTGTTTTTGCATAAGCGCTTTTGAAAAAAAATTGAATTTTTTTTCTTTGCTTCAAATTAATATATTTTTTGGTGTTTTCAAATCATTTTAATGTGTTGATGTCAAAAATAATTTTTAAAAAATAAAAAAAATATATTATTTTGATACATTTCTAAGTAAAAAATACTTTGAAAAGCAACCACAACAATATTTCCAAATAAAAACTTGCCTAATCCATGATAGCCCGTTTTGTTTGGTAGAACAAGAAAAGATGAATGGAGAAAATGAAGACTCTCCTCCCTATTTTCCTATTCTGTTGTCAGCTTTAGTGCAAAAAGGAGGGGTTATTATTTTCTTTATATTGACAAAATCACCCCTCTCTCATTTCTTTATAATTTAGTCTTGTTATATTTTAAATCGTGAGAATTTTATTTACATGTTGTTTTTCATTAATTATCATTCATTTGCGTTTCCTCGCTATGTATATTGCAATTTCACATCTTAATTAAATTTTATCTTTAGTACTTATCCTTAATTTTTTCTAAAAATTCATAGGTTTAAATTTTCAAACCGGTGTTTACAATATATATAAAGGGGAATTAAAAAAAAATGCAATAGGGATGAAATAGTAAAGAAAAAAAAAGAGAAAATGGTTGAAATTGGCTTATTGAAAAGCCAAGTATAGAATGAGAAAAGGTGGAGAAGTTGAGGGGACATTTATAATATAATTAAGGGTGAAATTAAGAAGAAATTGAAATAAAATGGTTGAAATTAGCTAAATAATTGAAAATTTGAAAGTTAAAAACCAAGTTGAAAGAGACAAACAAATGCAAGGATCCTTTTTAATACAATGAGGAATGAAATTGAAATAATTATAAGAAAAAAGTCGAACTTGACTAAAAATAAATTAATTGAAAAAACCAAAGACTAAATTAGAAGAAGTGGAAAAACTGGGGATTGTTTTTTTTTTTTATAAATGAAACTTCCATTTTAAATCAAAACTGTGCATTTTGAACTCAAGAAAAAAAAAAAAGCATGCACCAAAACAACATTGTTTGTTTTCTTTCTTTATCCTTCATAGTTTTGACTGGACTTTGGCCTCTTATTTCTCTTTTTCATGCCTCCCATGAATGCCGAAAAACACATTACTTCCCTTATATGCATGTGTATTACATGCTCAACCCAAAAATACACAACTTTAACCCTCTGAAACACTGCAAAAAGTGGTGCGAAAATGGCAATCAAGTATACAGGGTATCATAACTCATAACCCAAAATTTAACCCCCAATTCCAAAATATGTTCCAAAAATTAACTAAAAAAATGTTTTCGATGCATTTCGGTCATTCTTACACCCATTTTATAATTTTTAATTATTGTTTTTTGTTGATGTCATTTTAAAAAATCAAATTCAAAGAAATATGTTTTTGACACTAACGCATCCATTTCATATTTCTTAATTACTTTTCTTATTGAGCAGACGTTGATGTTATTTAAAAAAAACAGAGAAAAAAAAAACAAGGGGCTAAAGTGCAAAACAAAACAAAAATCTTCAAGCAACTCAATTTTATTTTGGTCCCTCATTTTTCTTCGAAGTTCAGGTGACATGCTGACTAATATCATCTCTGTAGCGTATTTATAATCATTAATATAACATTAATATTCAGCTTAACTTCTTCATCAGCATCCTTAATAGCGGAAGAAGGAATTAGACTTTCAAGAATATATAAATTTTGTTACTGCTTAAGAATAATTCTCACAATGCATAGCAAGTCTAAAAATTTTAGTATAGTCAATTTATCAACATTAAATATCACATATGGATATATAACTACACATTTTGATATATCAATTTATTAATGTAGAGATAGCAA
>Ga0307517_10012192_pt1 | contig 11834 bp, 6 predicted proteins | sample 23_EM_MG_FD_194515 | JGI IMG/M metagenome (GOLD analysis project Ga0307517, IMG submission 194515) | Populus trichocarpa ectomycorrhiza microbial communities from riparian zone in the Pacific Northwest, United States - 23_EM | ecosystem: Host-associated > Plants > Roots > Unclassified | place... | reverse complement strand
AAAAGATATGAATCTGGCACTGTATCATGTCTTTGTTAGGGTGTAAACAGGAAAGGATGCAAAAGGTAAAAAGAAGAGAGATCAAGGGCTTTCTTATTCTAATGATTTGCCAGAGCTCATGCTATAGAAAAACTCGAATCACCAATTCTTAAGTGCTTACATTTGCTCAGTAGAAAAGTAAGGAAACTCTCATGCCTGTTGTGTAATTGCTAAGCAGCAGTGCAGCATTCTTCTTAATTATGCCACTCACTGTGTGTTTCTGGTAAAGCCATATGAAAATAGTATTGCAAGTTATGGCAAGCTAGTTGCTGGTTTCAGCTGCTATGAAGAATCCGCAGCAGTAGCGGGTTATCAATTGTTTCTGGCCAAATAAATTGTTATACACAAATTATTAGTGCTATAATTGTTATTTAAAATATTTAAAAATATTTTTTATTTGGAAATATATTAAAATAATATTTTTTTTTATTTTAAAAAATTATTTTTAATATTAACATTTTAAAACAATAAAAAATATAAAAAATTAAATTTTAAATAAAAAAATTAAATTTTGTCCAGCTTTGAAACGCAATACCAAATAAAAGCTTGAAATCTGTTGTTATTATAGGATGATTAGTAATTAAGAAGGTTAATGATTTGGATTTAATTTTTTTTTTTTGGTGCTAAGAAATTAGGAATTGAAGAGAAAGAAGAGTAAAGTATAATTATTCCCTTTAGTTTTAATTATAAATTTAATTTTTATATTTTTATGCTTATTTATAATTTTTTTTTTAATTCTTTCTTGAAAAATAGAATAAAGGAAAGATAATTGGGTAAAATGAAGAAACTTCACCACGAAAAAAGGTATTCAAAAATAAAAATAAAACTATTAAATTAATTTTTAAAAACTACAAGGACTAAGTTATAATTAAATGGAGGAAAAATTTACGTACAAATAAAAAAAATCAAAAGTAAAAAACGCGAAAATATCCCCAGGGGTGGGGTTCATAATGACGTGGCAGGCAAAACGAGTGTCATTGATGCAACAATCTTCAGTCTAATAAAACCCACTGCCATATCTCTCTTACTGAGTCTCAGGCACCGTTCCACTCTGCTCTCCCTCGAAAGACATATTTCCTCCGCCATGATCGCGCTGAGCCGCCATTCCTCCACCGCAAAAGCGGCTGTACCGGCTGTTTACCGTCTGTTTAACATCACTTGGAGCAGGTTCTTCAGCACTGCAGGTGCAGCAGCTGAGGCGCAGCTGGACCCCGACTACTACTACTACAACGAGCCGCCCCGACGCAACCCGCTTGGCGCCATGGATGACACAGAAAATTCGGTTCCAGGAAGAGGAGTGCAGTGGGCGTTTATAGGAAGCCCACGCGCGAAGAAGCGCGTGTATGCTGAGACTCTCTCGAAGCTTCTGGAAGTACCTTGCATTTCCATGGCTAGTCTCGCTCGCCAAGAACTTAACCCTCGCTCTTCTCTGTATAAACAGGTCTCGAAATTAATTAATTAAATAAATGCCTTAGCTTATCTATTTACTTGGATTATTTATTAGTGAATTCATCATGGCAAAGGTGAAGACTTTTACAAAAAGGAAGTGAAGGGGAGAAATTAACACAAAATTGACAAATTGTGTCTAATTTGATTTACATTGAGAATGATTTGTGGATTAAACTGTGAAACTGCTTATCGTTAGTTTTGAAATAAAAAAGGAAATCGGTAGAAAATTGTGGCCCTGAAGATTGCTGATTATATTAAGTGGTATTATAAAAAGGATATTTTTATTTTAATGGAGATTTGACAGTGGTAAGCTCTCATCTGTGGTTGCTTGTTGATTGTAGATTGCAAATGCTGTGAATCGTAGGATGCTTGTTCCAGAGGATATAATTTTTGGCCTGTTATCAAAGAGGTTGGAAGATGGGTATTACAAAGGTGAAACTGGTTTTATTCTGGATGGAATTCCTCGTTCACGGTTACAAGCTGTAAGTCTTCATTGTCAAAAACTGGATTCTTCAATTTTTAGAGGGGTCAATATGAAAATTAGCAATATTGGATATTTGAAAATTTTGGGGGAGAGGGTGAGGTGGAGCCCCCTCATGACTACATTACATACCGACCCTGTTCTTGTAATAAAAGATAATTCACTTGACATTATTGTCATTTCCATGCTAAGAAGTACCTTTTTCTTGGAGTTTTTCTTTGGGATAGAGGACATATAGTTTATGTTGTTGAGGTTAGTATTATAGTCTTTTGCACTTTCTGGGATTTGTTTTTAGGTGGATAGCTGCTTATGAAGTATAAATCTGCTAGAGTCAACACCACCTGGTACTGATTTATCTGATCTATTTTCATTTTCTTTTGAATCTGTGAAGGAGATTCTTGATCAACTTGTGGAGATTGATTTGGTCGTGAATTTTAGGTGCACTGATGATTCCTTGGTGAAACACCAAGAAGGTAGTTTCTTTTCCAAATCTTGTGAAGTGACCAATTCCTGTGGTCGAAATATTACCTCATATAAATTATAACACTCTTCCACTGTCATTGCAGAAGGTATCTGGAAAGAGAGAGTCTATGCTGAACAGGTAACGGTTGTGCTTTTATCTTCTTCCTTGTCATTTTGTTGATTGATTCCTATTGCATGGTATTCCTTTTGTGTGGATTATTTTTGGACAACTGCCAACCTGCACACAAAGACATGGAAAAATGAAGGCTAAAAGAGGATTTAGTTTCCCTTTATGTTTTGCTGGAGATTTTTCATATGTCCAGCTTTATTCTTTTTTTACTCAAAACCCTTTCTTTTGTGAATATGTAGTTTCCTATGTAATATTCCTTTTGTGTGCATTATTTTTTGACAACTGCCAACCCGCACGCAAACACATGGAAAGAAAAAAAAGGCTAAAAGAGGATTTAGTTTCCCTTTATGTTTTGCTGGAGATTTTTCATATGTCCAGTTCTTTTTTTTTTACTCAAAACCCATTCTTTTGTGAATATGTAGTTTCCTTTATGTAATATTCCTTTTGTGTGGATTATTTTTGGACAACTGCCAACCAGCACACAAAAACATGGAAAAAAAGGGCTAAAAGAGGATTTAGTTTCCCTTTATGTTTTGCTGGAGATTTTTCATGTCCAGTTTTTTTTACTCAAAACCCTTTCTTTTGTGAATATGTAGTTTCCTTTAAAGCAGGGTTCTTGGTACTTGATCTATTGCACCAACAATTTAGATGATACTTGATTCTGCTAAAAATTGTATTATTCATATCTTACTGATAGGATCAGTACAGTTTGCCTTGGGATTTTTTTTATCATTAAATTTTTTATTGTCTCCTCAGAGCAAGCCACTAGAAGATTATTACCAGAAACAAAAAAGGCTTCTTGACTTTCAAGTAGGCAGTGCACCAGCAGAGAATTGGCAGGGGCTGTTGGCTGCATTGCATCTACAACACATAAATGCTGCGTGCTCGTCAAAGAAACCGACCACATCATCTAGCATGCTCTGAAATTCTTATCACCCTATATTAGATTGAGATGTCAACTTTACTGTAAATACAAGTAATGTGAATAGCGTCACGAGGAGGAAATTTCTATAGCGAATGAGATGGGAAATGCAAGTTTCCTTGTATTGTCTTGCTTACTAATTGAAAGAACTGAAGAAGGTGTGATGATTCAAGTCTGCAATATATAGTCTTTCACTGCTAAATATGAGAAGATCAATGTTCTTGTAGAATAACAGATACATACAGTATCATCACTGGTTTGGTTTCCATCTTTCCATGGAGTTCCAAGGTATGCTAGAAAAGAGCTTTCCCTCCCCAACAATAGAATGAAAACCAAGGGGAGATGAGGAGAGTATTATCCAAGAATTGTGCTGTGGACAGTCGATCCCCATCTGGACATATGTCCACAAGAATCTCAAATGGTAAATTTAGGAGAGTCCAAACTGATTTTGTTAGCCAAATGGCATATCAACGTTGTAAAGCCTTTGTATTATAAACACTATCATCGTTGTTCTGCTTTCGGGCTCCAATCTGATTTTGTTTGCCAAATGGCATATCAATGCAGTAGACATCAACTTTCAACCCATCTCTGAATGAAATATTGGAGAAGTAAAACCTTGAGTAATAACATGAAATCTCTCGAAACGTTGACATTTGTAGCAGCTTTTTCCAACAATATTAAATCAGCAAAAATGAGTTGTGTAAATATCTTCCTTGCTAATTGATCTTTGGTTAGTCTTTACAATGGACACAGACTCATATGCTACAATTCTTGAAAGTGGGAAGAAGTGATGATGCATATTGCTATTTGGATTCTCAGATTGAGGTAAACAGCTTCAAATTTGTGTTGTGCAACTCATGCTGCGAGGATACGAAAGATGGGGAGGCAATCTCTTGGAGCAACTGATATACAACTCATCGATGGTGTTCGCCATCTGCTGTTCCCTGGACCTGAACTGCATACTGCAAGTTCCAAAGAATGTCCTCAAATGATGGACGACTCCATGATTCAGAACATATGCATTTGTTCGTTATGGTAACCACAATTGATAAAGATTCTTGTGAGCATGTGGCCAGAACAATTGGGCTTAACAATTTTTGGCGCCCCTCTTGGCTGCTACAAGATGCCTGAAACATTGCAGTATATTGATGTCAATGTCTGATAAGTTGTCATCAACCTTAAACCATCAAGCATATATTGAAGAAAATGGCTAAATGGACATAAGCGTAGCTATAAGTAGTCCTTATAAGAGTTTCTGCACCTACCAATTCATCTAGTAGAAACTTGTCTCTTCTGGCGGATACTGAAGGGCCAACGAGTGATTCAAGTAATATGAAGCCAAAGCTACAAACATCATCCTCTAATCTTTCCAATTGCCTGGAAAAAAAGGATTACATGTAGGTAATTATCTATGCACAGGTGAATGAATTTGTAGTTTGCTTATGGTCAAGTTAGTTCAAACCATGCACTTCATCATTTCTGAAACTTGATAAATCGAACCAGAATCCTTGAGGATCATGCCATGATGATATTGTAGATAAAGGAAATTCTTACCATGATTTAGGGCCTTCTCCATTTTCCTGAAGAAAATAAAACCCAAGTCACAGACTCATAAACCACTCAATCAAGAGTTTATTGCAAGGCTGGCCATTTGATCTTATAATTAAGGAGCTTACCCCACAAGTTCCAGCTGCTTCAGAGACGATGGAAAGTCCATAGTCACTCAACTTTGCTATCCCATACTCATCAAGCAGGATATTGTTTGCCTTCAATCGATTGTTAAAAAAACCAGGAATAACTCCAGTATGCAAAAAATGAATAGCCTTTGCGACACTAATTAGCACTGCCAGTCTCTCTGACCAATTTAGAACCTTTCCAGGATTGTCCTCTGCACATATAGGGCCACACTTAGAATTTGTAAGTCTATACTGACCGCAACATGTAAATAACTGTGAAAAGACCGGCTCTAAGTGACTCTAAGAGATTTGTAAGTTATAAATAAGAGTGACTTTAGAGGATGGTTTGCTATAAAAGTCAAAATGGGGTCACCAAGGAAGTCAAGATTCTTCCATGTTTGCATGCTGCGTATGGATATCATGCTTCGGAATCGCTTACAAGTTTCAATCACTTATAAGAAGATTTCTTTAAGAATTTGTCCAAAAATTACCAGAGAGATAAGCTCCGAAGTTGCCGTTAGAAACATATTCGTATACAAGGAAGACTTTGTTCACTGTGTAATCTTGTTCCCCACCATCAATGCAGTGTCCCAAAAGGCAAACCAGATGCGGGTGGCGAAGCTTTGCAAGCAAGTCCAGCCTGAGTTTAAGATTTCGCATCGAATATTTCTTTGATGAAGGTATGCGCCTTATAGCAACCTGGGTTCCATTCTCTAATGTTCCTCTGTAAAGCTGGGAAAACGAAGGAGAGGGATGGTTAAAAATGATCAGGAATGGTGTTAATAAAAGTTTTGGTGATTAACGGATACGATCTCGATTGTTTTCATAAGAAAATACACTTAAATATGCATGATGTATACATTTATATAGGGTATGGGCAGATCTTCTTTTTGAGTTTTTCACTTCAATTTCACAGCACGAGTACCACAAATAGCATGCATAGCATAAGCAGCTGCATGTGTGTCAAAACCAGTACTTGGAAACTAGCAACTAGCGACTGAAATGAGGTCTGTGGAATGAGAAAATACTTAATCTGTGTGAATTATTAGCAGTTATAGCTTCTCACTTAGAGCATGCCTTGCATGGGACTAATGAACTCAGTTGGGCACATTGACTAAAATCAGAGCATGAAAGGTAGCTATTAATTTCTCTACTTCATTTTCCCTACACCTCCTTGATTAATCCTACTAAAGCCTATGATATGCCACACCATTAAGGTTACAAAATAGTGATCAACAGCTTTATAAGATCTAGGGGAATCACCATTGAGACTTTTACTGAAAACATTCATTAAAAAATCAGTAATTTGGAAGTTTTAGACACTATACCTTTCCATGTGAACCATTGCCCAAAATGGCAGAGTTATTAAAGTTGTTTGTTGCTTCCTTTAACTCTTCTATTGTGAATGATCGGCAAGCTGGGCGACCTTGTATACCCAAATTTGCAGCCTCAGAAATAAAGCCTGAAGACAAAGTAAAAATGAAAACTATCAACTTCAAGCAATATATTTTAGAATTCAATCGACAAACTCAGAAGAGCTTTTTAGACTAAATTCTGCAAACTAAAGCCAAATTTCTGCAATGTCTGCTCGGAGTTTTCTTAGAGGATGACCTACTTGCATTAGAGAGGATCTCCGAGGAGAATCCTGTCACTGATTTCTCTTGTGCTGCTTTGTGCAACAAATGCTGCTCCGATATCCCTAGAGGGCAATATCTTTTGCACACCATGAGAAGACCGAAAGCCAGGAGAACTATAATGAAAAATATACCAGCAATCACACCAACTAATACCACTATTTTTTTCTCTCCAGATGGTTTCCTTTTTACAGGAACATCTATACAAGATGATTCTGCATGCTGATGACGTAAATCAACAGATAAGCAATTTCCACCTAACTTTACCACTCTATTTCCTGATTCAGTACTCAAACAATAAGGCAATCCACCAGTTAATCTGTTATTAGATATATCAACAAGCTGGAGTTTGCTGCCACAGTTTAGATGATCTGGAAGTGAACCACTTAACATATTTGATGCCAAATTCAAGTAGCTGATGTTGGGCAATGAGAGAAGGGAAGCAGGGAGTTTTCCACTTAGTTTATTGAATGACATATCGAAATGCTGAAGCTGACTCAGCTGGCTATATTTCCCTGGAACCTCACCAGACAAGGAGTTGTTGCTAAGGAAAGCCATGACCAACCCTTTAGGCATTGAAGGTAGATCAGAATCTAAACTGTTTCCACTCAAATCTAGCACATTCAGTTTACTTAACCTGTCAAGATTCGGCAACTTCCCGGATAAATCATTGCCAGAAAGAATAAGATCAACAAGTGTGGTTACTCTCTGGATTGAAGATGGAAATGCACCTTTCAACTGGTTGTTCCTTATGCTTAGAATTGTCAGATTAGACAATGAATCGAACCAATTCGGGACTGTACCATTGAAGAAATTGTCGTCAAGGTTAAGAGTTTGAAGTTTCACCATTGTAGAAATCTTAGGGGGGATGGAACCAAAGAGATTATTTGAACTCAAATCCAAATATTCAAGTGAAGACAACCTATGAATTTTGTCTGGAAGGGGACCCCAAATGCCTAAAGACACAAGACTAAGAACTCTCAAGCTGGTTAGCCTTGAAAGAGTGGTCACAAAAGAATCCATAGAGAAGCTTCCTGATAAAGTTTGATTTGGAATTGCAAATCCCACGAAGTTATTGACCTTGGCTGGCTTGTCTCCCACAATTCTAAGCTCAGTGACAACATTGTTCTGGCATGTCATATTAACTTGTGTGGATGGAGATAAATAGCATAAATCCATTCCATGATTATTCCAAATTTCTAGTTGACTTGGATACTCTAAATGCTTCCTTATCTGAAGAAGGACTTGTGTTTGTGAGGATTGTAATTGATGAGTACCAGTAATGAGAAAACCCCACAGAAGACATGACAGAAGAAACAAACTACAGTGCCCCATGGAAGAACTCTCTTATCACTCCACACACTTTATGGAGCTTTCAAGCATCTGAAAGCAACAAATAAAAGATACTGATTACCAAGAGAACTTGCTAGTGAATTAAAACAGAGTTGAAGCAGACAGTAACCTGTGAAGGATCAAAATAAGTTGGCACAACTTCAGCATGAACTGTTCGATTTTTGTATGGTTTTGTTAAAAACTACACGTGACTCAGTTACAATGACTCAAGAATTTACCTCAAATCCATAAAAAGGAATCTGTAAATGCTGAGCTTTGGAACAGGTTCAAAACCACCCACTATGCAGAAACAAAGAAAACACAGAGTCAAATAATAAACTGATCTTTGGAGATAAGCAGAAAGAGAGGTTAAAAAGATTCTTGCTTGACCCCTTTAGAAGAAGCAATATAGGACTTAAAAATGCTATCGAACAGGCAATTGGAAAAGTTTGCTATGAAAGTTTTTCCTTCCCGATGAAACACCAACTAGTGAACGATAGTGCAGTGAATATTTTGCATTTTTGTTGAGAAGCTTAGGATTTGGTGTGGTGGGGGGGACCTGGAGTAGATGCAGTTACGGCTTCCACATGGTGTCTTCCTCGAAGACTGTGAGCTTTTGTCTAACATTAATGGGAAGAGATTTTAGTAATGGCACAGTTGGAAGTCGAAACACTTCCTCTAGTAATGGACACAGCTAGCAGTGAAAATGGTTTAGCAGAAAAACCAGCTGAAAATAAATAAAAAAACACGATCTTAGTGAGGGAATTTTCTATTATACTTGCCAATCCAAGTGTCTCAGCTGTCCTTGTACTTAGACATCTGGTTTTTATAAGAAAATATATAACACCGACAGAATCTTAAGCAAAAAATGTGGCTTTCATTGCAAATATACACAAGTTGGCAAGGTGGGCTTAAAGAAAACAACCTTGCATGTCCTTGGAACTAGTGATTGCTACTTACCATAAGAGAGACAGGCTAGCTGGATGGCTGCACTGGTGCAGAGTCAGCATCTTCTCACTGAAACTTTCCCTATGATTGGCAGACTTAAGGTTGAGGATAAGAAAAGAAAAAAAAAACCTGTCTTTTTGCAGATATGAAAAGATTAAGTGTAAGTTAAAAGATTCTAGAATCCAAGTCTGCTTCAAATTAAAGACAGATTTTCTTTGTATTATCCATGTCCATGGCAGCAAGTAGCCTTGAATGATTTCCCTATTCAATTCTCCAACATGCATGCATTGATAATATATAGCAGTAATGCTTCAATGGTTATTTCAGAGCCGACTTTGGCTAGATTTATTGTTTATTTAGACCTTTATTTTCACCAATTTGTCAACAAAAAAAAACTTTTTTTTATTACCCATCTGATTAAATCATCATAATTAATAACACATCATCATATCGTTCAACATGATTTGGATATGACTCCTTACTTTAAGAAAAGATTCGATCTTTACATAAAGATGGCTTGAAAACTAAAATTGAGATTGAAAAGACAAGAATGCCCCTCATGTATAAAATCAGGAGGCCATGCCATGAGAGGAGAGAGGAGAGAGGAGAGAGGAGCGAGGAGCGGACTGAAGACTTTTACTCCCATCCCATCCGTACCCTCCATTATAGTTTTTAAAAGGTGGTTGAAATTACAGGAGTAATTAATTTTTAAAGTATTTATTTAATTTAAAAATATATTAAAATAATATTTTTTTTAATTTTTAAAAAATTAATACATTAAAATGATTTAAAAATATTTAAAAAATAATTTAAAATAAAAAAACATTTTTAAAAATAAAATAAAAAATAAACGGGTCTAAGAGCTTATTTGACCACCGGCACCAGAAGAGTTAGCTTAACAAGGCAGAGGAGCATTTATGATGTAATAAATGAGAATTCAGATGCATAGAGAACTGGATGACGATGGAATATATGTGTTAATGCTTAACAAAGGACCATCGGTATGAAAGGAATATTTATATTAAAAAAAATCTAAATAAAAAAATTCATCATGGAATCTATATAAAAATAAATGATTAATTTAAAATTCAGATTAATGATCGCATTTTAATAGGATTTTATAAGTTCTCGTCTTTTTACAACGGACATTTTTTAGTTTAAAAATATATCATTGAAAGAAAATGTGAAAGAATTTTTCTTTCTTTCCACGCCAAAAGTTATATTTAATTTAGTTTGTATTGAAATTAAGTTTTTTTACAGTAATTCTTAAAAAAATTAAATTAAAAAAATACATTTTAACCTTCAAAGTTTACAGGAATAATTAATTTAATTAATCTCTATCATCATCCTTAATATTTTTAAGCTTATTTGATAGTGTAGTAACTGTTATTTTAAGTGTTTTTTATTTGAAAATACATCAAAATAATAATATTTTTTATTTTTAAAATTTTATTTTTAACATCAGCATATCAAAAAATATAAAAAAAATTAATAAAAAAACTAATTTGAAACAATACATTTTAACCTTCAGAGTATTTAAATTAGTTTTTTTTCAGTAATTTTTAAAAAATTTAAATTAAAAAAATACATTTTAACCTTAAGAGTTTACAAGGAATAATTAATTTAATTTGATCTCTATAGCCAATATTCTTTGAGTTCGTTTGACATTGTAGTAACTGTTTTTTAAAATATTTTTTTATGTTTGAAAATACATTAAAATATTATTATTTTTTATTTTTTAAAATTCATCTTTAATATCAAAACAATATAACAAACACCAATAAAAAAACTAATTTGAAACAACATAAATTAAGTTTTTTTAAAATCATCTTTGCACCGAAAAAGCAAAAACAGACGGTGACTTAATCATTAATCACCGATAATTAATCATCATTAGTGAAATGCGGAGTTCTGAAAAGGAAAAACAAAAAAGGAGGTGATGAGGATGAAAGTCCATTTGTTTAGGCGCCAAGGAAAGGGCCTACGCTACAGTATCGTGGGGTGTCTTTATCAAATAATTCAGGCCACTGACTCATGATGTTGTTATGAGTGAAGACCACATGCCTTGGATTTTGTTATTTTAAAATTAAATAAGCAAAATAAATAAATAATTCCAGCAATCAGATCATATCATCATGCGTTGAAAATCTGTCACTTGGTGGACCAGTCGTCCCCTTCGCATAATTAACACCGGATAGGGCAATGACTTTATATTTGTATGATACTTCACAATCTAAAAAATAATCATGCATTGAAAAAATAATTATTATTATGTACGAAAGACTTGAATGGTCGAGGACTGTTCTGGTTAGTTGTCTGTACGCTGAGATTTTTTTTTTGACAAAATTATTAAACTTATATAAGAAATCAGTGGATTTTAAATTAAATTAAATAAAAATTAACTTGACATAATTAAATCAATTTAATAATTTTACTTCAATCTGATAATTTTATCTTTTAAAGAAATATTGAAAAATAACATATTAGATCTGTTTATCTAACTTTTGGCTTTGATTATGGACTTACTCGAGTTTAATAATTTAATTTTTATTTAATTATATGGTAATAAAAATAGATATTTGCTGGAAAAACAATGAATAAAATCATAGAAAAGAAATGTAATTTTTTTTCCTAAATTGTCTTTTTTTTAATTCTTTTCTTGAAAGAAAACAAGTTTTTTTTTATTAATAGCATGGCTCATTAGATAAAAAGCAACTGCATGAAACACATGCAACACAAGCTGGGTGTGCCTGAGCCCTGA
>Ga0307517_10012191_pt1 | contig 11834 bp, 19 predicted proteins | sample 23_EM_MG_FD_194515 | JGI IMG/M metagenome (GOLD analysis project Ga0307517, IMG submission 194515) | Populus trichocarpa ectomycorrhiza microbial communities from riparian zone in the Pacific Northwest, United States - 23_EM | ecosystem: Host-associated > Plants > Roots > Unclassified | place... | reverse complement strand
CGAACCCGTGGCGGCAGCAGGACCTTGGCTTTGTACAACTTTTCAACAAGTTCTTCAAACCAAATTGTCTCAAGTTCCTGAGATACCCGATTTATTTCGTCGCGAGTGATTAATACAACACAGACGGGTGGACAGACGCGGTGCAGAACCAGCCGGTAACTCCTGCGATGGCCTGGAAATTTCCCTTGATCGTACGAGGGTCCAAGAGCAGGGGAAGGGTTAGCCTTTGACGCATGAGTAGCACTCCTAGCTAGATAACGATGAACTTGCACTATTTTGATTGTTACAGTCATTTCGTTTCCTGATTTCCGCACGTGGATAACCCAATCAATTGGAAGATGGGAGGGCTTTCGTACCCTATTTTCGCTTCCGTCACCTTTACCCTACTACGCTCAACGTGGTTGGACGAAGTAACAGATTCCGGAGCAATGCAATCAGTCCACTGAAATGTAGGCAAATTCGAAAGGTTGCATTCAAAAAGTCGAGTGTTATGAAAAGGACTCTTGTTGCGAACTGAGCCTCCAACATTGACGACCATAGTTTTGCACGTCTGCTGCACAAAGATCAAAATTTACCATTCCAGAATCTTTTGCCAATAATTCAACGTTCATTGTCTGTATGAGTTTTATGATGGCAACAAACTGCATAAACAGACATATCGAAGGCCAGACGAGACGAAAACAGCAATCTGAAAGGACAAATAGTCAGCGATATTCTGAAAGAAATTTAGAAAGAGACCCGAAAAATCAGAGATCGATGCAATTCAACAAATCCCTTCCCCATCTCCGTTTTTGTACACTAGGAGACTTTGGTGTGGGTCAGGGTTTCGTGTCCGCCCATCGAAAGAAATCTCATCCAACAAGAAAGAGGCAGAGAGTGTGGAAGCACGTACCCTAGAGATGAAAAATATATCGACAAGAAGATGGTAAACCTTTTGAAAGAACAATTGGTTAGACCGAGGCTAGACACAACGGAGTAAAAAAGGTTTTATCAGACAAGGCTGAAATCGATTGAGAAATCCACATTGTATTTCGGAATGTGGTAAAGTATGGTTATAGCGAATCCATCATTGAAAACGCGAAGGAACAGGACTCACGGCTATGTACCTTTTATTCGACCATCGAGGAGAAAACGAGAGTGTGTATCAACACCAACAAATAAAGCTTGAGTTTATTTTGCCGTGTGTCTCTCATCTCATCTCTTAATTAACGATGGAGTCACTCCTTCGATGGTCTATAGAAAATTCGGGTCCTCGAGACGGCTCCTCGAGCGATGCTGCACCTGTAGAACACAAGCATCTGGATCCCGGAATCATCGATCACATTCTCGGAAAACCTGAAGCTGAGCAAATGAAGGATGATGTGGCAGTAGCATTGGATGTGAACAAGGGTGAACAAGAAAGAGTTGAAGCGTTGGATCATCTCGAGTTGGTGAGTGCTAGGTCTGCAATATTGGTCGTCAATTTTAACTCAATACCTGATTCAGCTTATCGAGCAAATTGACAATGCAAACAGTATTTTGCAGCTCCTATCGTAGTTGTGCTTTTCCCCATTTTTTTTTTTTGGTAGACCTCCATAATTTGGGACTCTGGGAGCCCTTGCATGCCCTTGTGACTGCCGAGAAATCGACTCCTGGCATCCAGGTTCAAGCTCTATGGGTTATTGGTACTGCTCTTCAAAACAACCCAGCGGCTCAGGATGTAGTATGTGATTTCAAAATTTATCGAAGGAGGTAGAATTTGAAAAATGTTGTCAGTATCTATCCCTCAATCCGTTCCCTGTCCTGGTTTCTTTACTTGATGCGTCTTGGTGTCCATCTAACGCGGTCAGGGCCAAGGTCCTTTACGTTTTATCTGGACTACTACGGCACAACTCCCATGCCGTGAAAGACTTCAGCGATCCAGGGGCAAATGGTTGGCCCAAGTTACGCGACAGTTTGCAGGGTAAGTTACTGATATCCTTCGGCTGTTACGCTTATAACCTAAGTTCAGATCCTGATATTTCCGTTCGACGGAAGGCCGTTTTCATCATGGGCACGCTTCTCGCGTCTAGCCATGTCTCCAACCTACGTCGACCATCCCAAACCGAAATCGTGGATAACTCCAATGTCATACTTCACGACACCACGCCAGAATCCGGTGTTCCGGCTGAACCGATTCACCCCAATTCACATGCTGCCAATCTGAAAGATCCATACCGAATCGCCACTTCCGAACTCACTCTCGATGCCATGCGTGAGCACCACATCGCCGAGTATGTTGTCGATTCCATAGTCAATCCCCTTCCTCATGGAGAGGATGGGGAATTCCGCGAGGCAGATCTTGACTATGAAGAAAAAGCTATGAGACTGGTGCACACGTATGTTGTAACATGCTCGGCGGAGCTCTCAAACGAGCACAAGAACGTGTTATCGGGGTACCTTCGTGACTCGCAGACAAAACATGACGTACCATATCTTTTGGATAAATTAGGGCTGTCCTCGGAGGACTTCAAGTCGCTTACCCAGAGGCTTGAACAATGATATAACTTAGTCCAAGACTCGATTGACAGATTACAGTTGAATGTTCTTTGTTAACAACGATGACAAAAGTATCCTCATGGCCATCCTTTAGAATCCTCTATTCCAAAACCGAAAAGTTCCTACTTCCTACTTCCTCGGTCTGTTGCCGACTTCGGATAACCAGCGACCTCCAATTTTTTTTAAACTCATCTGGTGTCGCATATGATACATCAGTACCTGAACCACCAGTCCGAGTCAATAAACCTCCCAAGGCCATAAATTTAAGAAAGTAGATGGGCCCTTTCAGAGTCTCCATTATCTGAAAAAGGTCCAAACGTTTTATCGTAAAACAGAATTGCCATCCCCTTGTGGATGGGAGGATTCACAACGGGCAAGTTAGATGAAATTCCCTTCTCAGTACGAGGGGAAAATAATTTATGCCAAAGGAGGCGTCTCAGACGAGCTCAAAGTTCCACGAATCTTGTCGTCCTTCAAAGACATGCTTGACGCCTCCAAAAGATTGGTTTCCCCGCATTCATGCTGGAACTTGAACTACATCGCAACTTCTCCTTGGAGTCCCAACTGACGTCTGGGAACCGTCCTAACCGTCCCTTTGGATCGACAACAAACTTCTGATACTCCACCTCCACCAAGACCTTTTGGTGTAGCGGCTGTAAGTCAGGACTCCGGCCTGCTTACATTAACAGAACAGGACTTCAATCGCTCTCCCGATGAGAACGAATGAGTTGCGGGGACTTGCACCCATTTAGCCCATTTCCATTATTCCGAAGGGCTGCTTGAGGATGAAAGCAACTCCGTGAGTGACATTTGTTGGGTGAGTCAGTTTCCGAGAGAACCGTCGAGCCAGTCTTCATTCCCCTCGGCACTCTGTGCCGTCCTGGTACAACATATTTCGGACTCGTCGACTCCACGGTTGGGATTGATGCCTTGCGATCAGGAGGATAATGACGTCGGGCTTCGTCAACCCGCAAAGGCCCAGATCGATTTTATTTCCAGTAACGCAGAGAAGCGGAGAGAGGTAAGCATGGCCTATAATACGAGATATGCGGGCAGTGATCTAGATCTTTGTAACAGAGGCTGCATCGCCAATGCTGAGCTTGAGTTGCGTTGCAGCCCCATTCAGTTCGGTCTCCCTGCCTCGAGTCAATGACATCGTTCTCAACCCGGTGTCCTGCATGATATCAGCCTGAGATTTGCCATAGCTCCGTCTCCAGGCAGAAGTGGATTCCGAGGTTGACGGTCTTGTGACGGCTTCGTTGTATCCTTTCGGCCAGACAAAGGTGCTAGTTCGCGCAACCAAACGAGGAGTGGAGGGCTGAATTCGACTGTGAGGACCTCGCAGCCCGCAGATGGATGGAATTAGGTTAACGTTGTTGGTAAGACTTATCATGTCAGTAGTAAGACTTATGTCGTCCGTCAACAGATACTTACTGAGTGCCTGGTTAATAAGAAAAACATACACGCAAGAACTCGGCAAGACCACACCCTCCCAAAAATATGTCCGGATCCGAAACTGGTGTCAGGGGTGCTGAGCGCTGACAAGGTGTTGCTGACTGTTGAAGATTCGTATAATTGGATCAAAGTTGCAATCTCGCCCGACTCCTGAAGTACCTCTCTTCCTATTTTCTCTTTTTTTTTCCAGACTACGATGTTGTCCTCGTTCACGTCGTTTTTGCCTTCGAGGCTGCAGGGAGCTGCTTCAAAGGACCTACCCCGGCCGGTTATACCAGACGAACAATCAGACGATGAAGATGACAGGCCAGAGCCCCTACTCCTTTCCCAGCCCGAGATTAAACCTGTGAAATCGAAGGATCGAGACGGAAAGGGTCCAAGCGAGGTCAGTTTCTCTTGTATTTGTTCTGGGTTTTCGCAGGCAGGGTGTGGATTTGTCCAAACACGATCCGCCTAGGACAGCATACCTGGTGTCGAATATCCTAGGCGTATCCTCAGTGACCAGTGCCCACTCAATGTTCCGGCAAGACTGTTTATCCGACCTCGATGACTCGTGGTGCAGTGGTGCTCACCACTCCTCCTTTGGTCTCGTGAGTGGAGTTGTGGTATTTGTAGAGTTATGCCTCATTGATTCATTCCTGGCCAGACAGAATCCCGACAGCCCATCTACCTGTTCCCACTCTGCCTGCCCAGTTGATTTTTTTTCTATGTTGTACTGATTATCGGATGACTCTACAGACATTTGTGTTTGTTCGCCCTCCACCCTCGATATCAAACCACCCGCTCAACTTACAAGTCCAACTCGTGCCCCCTAATTCCAGGCTTCCCTCTGGTCTTCCTTCTGGCGTATTATCTACCCCTACCTCTGCCGCATCGACTCTCTCAGATGGCACTTCTCTTTGCCGAACCGCATCAAATCACTCCCAAACCTCATCCTCGACTTTCAACAACTCATCTACGACTTCCTTTGCTTCCTTTGCTTCAAGCAGCACATCCTCCACACGGCGTGCCATTATACCCTTGTATAACCTACAAGCACACAACGTGATGACGAATGTTATAGTTGATGCAGGTACAGATGCGAAAATTGCGAAATTCCAAAGAAGGGGAATTGAATTGATCGATTTGGCGTTTTTGGAACCTGTAGAAGTCTGGGGAGAGAAGGATGGTCGAAGAGATCCAGATTTGGAGAAGAGGGTGAGAAGAGAGAGTATGCGGTTGAGCGTCGATGGGGTAGTAACAAATCCCGGGAGCGTTCAGGGCACCGGGGTGCGTTCAATGAATAGCACCGGGTCTCTTGCACAGAGTGGAGTTGGAGCTGGGTCAGGAACCGGGCCCGCTGGGCTCCCTGCTACCCCTTCTGCTGTTTCATTGAGCTCTCAGACCTTCAGTAGTGCGAATGGAGGAAGCCAAGGAGAGCACACCTCCCAGAAAGTCAACCAACATTTACGTCCATCCAGCTCGAGAGCCAGTGTGCGATCAGATACGAAAAGTCCCTTGTCATCGAGTCCGGTTACACCCACCACGGCCACTTCTACATCGTCGTCTACTTCTACCCCGAAAAAGAATATTTTCGGCAAACTCTTCACCAAGAAGAACGGCGTTTCCCCCACGACGCCCGTTTCTTCGCCTACCAGCCCATCCAACTCATCGAAACAGACCGAGGGTTTACCTTCATTCGCTTCATTCTCCTCCATTTTACACTCGCCCAAGGTCCCGCAATCGCCGAAACAAATCCCCGAAGAGTTGGATGAAAGCATGCTACAGACCCCGACTGCGGGTTTTAAGGAGAAGAATCACGGAAAGAATCCGAGCCTGACTGGGATCACATCTTTCAAGTCTTCATTGAAGAATAATCGTAATCGAATATCTGGTTTGGTTAACGGGATCTCGCCTTCATCGAACGCCAACTCCCTAGGAGCGTTGGGAATAAGGGATGAGAGCACGCCACAGGCGAGGCTGAGCACGGAGAAGGGAAGATCTTCGAGTCCGAATCCCAGTGTCGCGAGCCGTGCGAGAAGTAGGCTCAGCGGAATTGGTACATCCATGACCACACAAAGCACGGAATCGCTTCCAGTCGATAATGAGCTCAAAGAGGCCGATGTTACAATCACTGCTACAACCCCTACTCAACTTTTGACATATCCGCTGATGATCACACCGTCCCACCCTGAAGGAACTAGACAACCTTCATCACAGCAGCTTCACCTCCGACCTCCGGTCTTGGGTTGCCAGCCAACGTTCGTTTCGTCCGCGTTGTCTTCACCAGCCACGCACCTGGCTACTGTGACATCTCCTCTCGTCGCTGTTTTGAGTCCACGCATGAATTCTGAGAAAGATTTAGAGAGCTTACTTCAAGGACAAAGGGCAGTGATGTATGTTTGGCTTGTAAGGAAATGGTTGAAAAAGCGGGTTTCGACGATTCTCGGTGGTGAAGGAACTGCTGCTGGTATTGTGGGCGGCCTGTTTGGGAAGAGGAAGGAGGCATCGACGAGTGGACAGGATACATCTGGACCGCCACCTCTACTGCATGGAGGCGTGGAGGTGAGGTTTGAGTGGAAAAGGGCGAAGGGGAAGGAGGCTAAGGGTGGAAAAGGAAAGAGAAGTCGAATGCCGAGTGGCGTTGGCTCAATTGGTGATGTTGGTGCGGGCAGTGATGTTGAGGTTGAACCATCTAGCTTCCCAGGAGAACCTTCTGGGAGAATAAAGCGAGAGGATAGGAGGAAGTATCGGATGAGTGGGGGATCATTCATGACTGCGTCGGATGAGAATGGGTTTGGTCCACAGTCATCACCAATCAAACAGATGCGGAGAGATGGAGACGACGGAGACGAAAGTGACCCAGAAGACTCGGAAACACCTTGGGTTTGTACACTCAAAGTCAGGCGAAGTGCCTCTGCTGCTGCTGCGGTTAACGGTTCTGCGGCTCCGACTATTGGAGGAAGGATCAGTCCTGTGCCGCCTACACCTACCATAACCCAAGGAGTGGTCCCCTTGGAACCACAAGTGCTTCGCGTCAAGGTCGGCACGCTATCCCCAACCCCGCATCACCCGAAGGTTGTTGCAATGCTCAAAGTGCCGTTCCCTCTTCCGGACGTGGAGGTGGAGAGGATGGGGATCGTCAAGCGAGATGTTAGGTCTATGGGATTGAGATCGACGTCGAATGGTGGAGAAGAAGATTATGACGACGAAAAGGAGCCATATGTTGGGCATACGTTGACAGCTGAAGAGATTAAGGATGTGGTGTGTAGTACCGGACTGTGGTTGGTTGTGAGAGAGGGATTTGGGGGGGTGGGTAAGGTTGCGAGGAAGGGTGATGGTTGGCGTATTCGGAGTTGAGTTTTTTTTTGATATTATGAATGGAAACGATTCCAAGGGGAGAACATGGGAGTTTTGGCTGGAAAAACCGGGTCCAGGTAACATGGTTCTTCCCTCATTCCTATGCCAGTGATTCCCCATTCGGGCAAACAGCGTTGCCCTTGCATTTATGTTCTCCGTACATATCACTACTATTAAAATATGTTCCTTGCTGCTAATCGTAACCCCACTTCGATTTCACTGAATTGGCGGGCCGGTTCTTAGCTTCAACGTTCACGAATGGCTCACCAACTTCATGGACAAACACCACCTCCCCCCGAAATACAGGTTCAGGCCCTCAGAGAAGAGCTTGACAGCGTGAACAAGAAAGTTGATCGATATGTGCATCTAGGTAGTTCAAGGCACTTGCAGCTTTCAATGCATTGACTCGGATCGCGAAAACTTTGAACAGTCGCATGGCTTTCCGAAGAACTAGACAACCTACGGAGGAACCTCTGTCATAATTGCAAAAAGAAATTTATTCCTTCTCATGCGTCTGCTGCTTCGTCCTCACATGGATTTGGTCCTCGTCCTCTGCTCACTATGAACAGCAACCCTGAAGGATCGACGTTATATGCCCCTGGTCCTATTCCTTCTATTCAAGTTTCCAACCTTAGGAATCAAAGAATTTCTTCTATCTCGGCACCCCAGGCGTCTTCCTCTTCCTATGCCATCCCAACCCAACCGTCAATTACGTCTATTGAGGAAATTCAATCCAATCAGCCCAAATGGAGCGTTTCTCACAATCCCAAAATCAAGCAGGCCCTCCACATCGACCTTGCTAAAACGTTCGACTTGGCGGCCGAGGTGTTTTGTGTCAAGTTTAGCCCAGACGGCAAGTATTTAGCTGTCGGCCTTGGCGAAGGGAATGGAAGAACGTGCATTTATTACGTGGAAGATGGATCCAAGATTTGGTTAGTTCCTTCACAGCTTACTTATGGACTTCTGCTGACCTTCAGAGCTAGCTGCCTCGTAGACCTCTACCTGAAGGAACAACCAATAGTATGGTGTGTACAATTCAGCCCAGACAATAAGTATATTGCGACTGCATCAGACGGACTCCGGGTATGTTCTTCCTGTTCATCCCGACAACCAATTTAGCTTTTTTTAAATTTAATTTCTAGTTATGGGAAATCGCACGGAAACGGGTGCGAGCCGCCTTTACACATCACTCTACCCTTGAATCTCTCTGTTTTTCCCCCGATGGCCGTTTCATTGTTGGTGGCGAAGGCCTCTGTATCCGAATTTGGTCTCTTCGTGATGGATCCTCGAAAACTTTGCTGGATGATGCCGCAAACATTTTCGGGATTACGTTCAGTCCAAACGGACGAAACATTGCGTCTGTGGATTTTGATGGCTTGCTCAGAATATGGAATACCCGCACAGGCCAACTTTTGGACACATGGCTTGGTCACACCGGGATGGGGCTTTGTGTGGCATTCATTCCAGATGGGATGGGGTTGGTGAGTGGAGGTGCGGATGGGATTTTGAAGTACTGGGATGTCAGTTCTCTGTCGGACATGGAATTGGGTCGATATGGCGGTAGCCCTGGAGAGAGGTTCCAACTAATTCGAAAATTCGAGGGGCACGATGTGCGTGATTTCCGAGCTTTCCACTTGCTTAGACTTACTAATACCATATTAACAGGCATGGCTTCGTTCTATTTCCTTTTCCCCTGACTATCAGTGGGTTGCCACTAGCTCGCGGGATGAAAGCGTACGGATTTGGGATCCGCACACAGCAGAGTGGCAATGCAAGCTGCAAGGACATCTTTCTTTTGTTCGAACGGTCGATTTTAGCCCAGCTGGGGAGTACCTGGCGAGTGAAGGTGAAAAGCAACAGGTTAGGCTTTGGAGATATAGAGTGGCTTAACTCGTTACGTCACAAATATCGTGAAACCTCCCGATACCCGCTGTTGTCTTATCTTACCACTATGGAAAACAATGCGTTGGCTCTATTGCGCAACGAAGCATTGTGGGAGGAGGTGGGGCTCACAAAGTACGAAGTACACCAGCTCGGTCTTGTGAGAAGCAGCGTCATTTTATCACAAAGTCCCAAGCTCTCGGCGGCTCGTTCCTCAATGAGTTTTGGCTGAACCTTGGAAAATGCCATCCGAAACTGCAGGAGAACAGTACCCTTGAAGTTTCCCTATTTCCTGTCTTCCTTCCAATGACTCCTTTTCACCTAGTTGCCAAACTTGATGCTGCGCCGGAACTCGTTTCAGAAGACAACGTCTCCATGATGTTGTTCAATGGGGTCCCCGTAAAGAAATTCAATTTCGCTCCTATTTTTCTCTTAACCGGGGAAATTTTCACACATCTCGGGTTAACCTGTACTTGCTCATACTTCACCGTGGAAGTGTATTGACAATCATGCAACCTCGAGACGTCATGGACGAAGCAGACCCTTACGACTACGGTTTGGATAATGGAGAATCCGACCATGACGATAATGCCAACGACGACTTTGCCAGGTTCAGGAAGCGAAATTAACCCCGAAACGAATGACGCCACGATAATGCTGAACCTGGATCCAAGCAAAGGGCCTTTCGAAAGAAAAAATTCTCAAATACTCTGTGTGTGTGAAAGGCTGCATCCAAGTTATAATACTAATATACTTTAGGCATTTATCCCTGATGGGTTTAACTGCGTAATTACAGGCTGGCCACTGGAATATCCGCAGAGGTGATAGTGCTCAACAGTTAGTTATAGACCACCTCTCTAAGGTCGATAACGTAATGGTCCTTGGGTTGGACGCACGTTTCAAGTTTGACGAAATGATGTGGGCCATTGAAGCTTTGGATTCGATGAAAGTAAGTACTGGGAGAGTAGTCTCGTCTGCGCTGACATCAGCTTTTGGTGACGATGTCTATAGCAGGATACCTGCTGAGCAGGGGCCAGGTCGATTTGTGAATAACCACGACGTCGTTCGCGTTAGGTTTCATATTCCGCCAAAACGAGAGTTGGGTGATCCTCGATGTGAAGATCGATGCGAGGATGGGTCCCGACACTGGCAGGGAAATCAGACTGGAGACGGTCTAATATAGGAGACGAGTCGAATTGATGACCGGGTATTGGATTTTGAGATTGGTTGAATCTGAGGAGGACATCCGAAATAGACGGCGCAGTTTTTATAAGCCGTAGAATCGCAGGAAGCGCGCAATGGGTGATGTTTGCATATCGGCATATCCGTGCCGATATGGAAAACACCCTGAGGCATGTGAGTGTGGAGAGTGTGAAGGGAAATGCCAGATGGTCGTTGGTCCAGCGGTATATACTTTGATCTATGACACATACGTGAATCCGAGAAAAAAAAGAGAAGAATATTGCATACACTGGATGCCAATATGAACATGCAACCTTGTCAGAGAATTTGAACAGGCTTTCAGCAGCTCGGGGAATTCCGTGCAATTTGACAATGAACCTCGCAACTCCAAATTTGTCAGACTGGTGGCCCGATGCGTTGCCCAGAGCAGAATATCTGGATCATGGCGAAATCCAATAATGAAGGTCTCAAGGGAATGGTGGGGTGAGCCTGTGGCCGAGACGGGTTCATCTTCCAACATCGCTGTGCACCTATACAACTCCAACTTCTTGACATTTCCGCCGCCGTCGAGGATAGAAAAAGGAAACTCGTGGAAATCTTTAAGGCAGAGTTCTTCGATGGCTGATTCCCGGAGACAGGTTCTGAACTTTGAGAGAAAGTCATAGTAGAAGCCGTCCAACGACTCCGACCATTGCCATAGATCCGAGAGAGAGAGAGAGACAAGGTTGGTCATTCGTGGTATCATTGACATGACAGATAGCACCTTTGGTTCAGAAGGGGGGATAAGAATGGGGGGATCAGTGTCGAGAATCTCCAAGGTACGAGGGAAAGCCAAAATATGGGGATTGTCGGAAAGTTGCTTGTAAAGCTCAGAGACTGCCCTTTCGTTGTGGATGAGAATATCCGCGTAAAGGTATGGTTCGGCAAGTGTGGAGAACATTGGGTGGGCTTTCGAACATTCTTCGAGAGCCAATCTTTCTCCCCGCAGAAAGCTGAAGATGTGGTCAACCAGTTCTGCTGGTACCAACATTGCTGGTGGATTCAGATCAAGCATCGCTATCGACCGTGAACGTTTGAACCCGAACGCCGGGTGTCACGGTATTGTAGATCACTCCGCCCATAGATTCAATACCAATAGATCTTTAAAAAAGATATGCGATGAAGGATTAACTGTTATGTAACAAAAATCTTTGTTCCTTCCATTGATTTCTTTTTCCGCTTTGAAGTTCAAGTTGCTCGTCGTTTTGAAGACGTGTTTCGTTAGCTCATTGTAGAGTTAATGGCTGCATCTACATCTGTCCGAAGACGTCTAAGTAAACAAACTCCTGGACCCTTTTCGATAAATGGCCAACACAGCAGAAGGTGTTGTGCAATGTGGCAGATAAGTTATGAGATTTTTATGAGATGGGCATTTCAAGTTGCCCAGCTAAGCGCCCAGGTTTTGAGAACGGCAATGTCAA
>Ga0307517_10012190_pt1 | contig 11834 bp, 17 predicted proteins | sample 23_EM_MG_FD_194515 | JGI IMG/M metagenome (GOLD analysis project Ga0307517, IMG submission 194515) | Populus trichocarpa ectomycorrhiza microbial communities from riparian zone in the Pacific Northwest, United States - 23_EM | ecosystem: Host-associated > Plants > Roots > Unclassified | place... | reverse complement strand
GTTTGTATTTATGGATGTGGCTTGTCGCCTCATTTTAGAACTTGCCGGGGGCGGTGAATAAGCGTCTCAACAGCAAGATTGGTTTGCTGAACGTGCTGCTCTACAGTTAACGACCTGTATGCTTTTTTCTGTTATTTTACCCTCCTTTTTGCTTTTGCTTGTGCTCTCGCTTTCGTGCCCTCGCTTTTTACCTTGCAGGACTCGTCGTATTATATGTATCCATCTTAGACAGACTTCTTGTGTATTTGTGACCACGGCTGCTTGAAATGCCATGCCATTCCTAGACGGAAGATGCGGGGCGGTGCGGGTGAGAAAGTGGGCTCGAAGCGCTCGACCTGCCCCTCGGACTTTGTTACGTTGTGCATACCCCTACGTACATTACCTGCGTGGGCCGTACGAGTGGTAAAATGAGTGGCCAGGAGTGGTAAATCTGGCAGGACGAGTTTGTGTCCTCCTCCGAACCTTCCGTGCCTCAAAACGCTCAGATTTGAGCGTGGGAACAACGCACGGACCACCCAAGGTTCCAACGGTCTCTTTCGTCAAATCGTCTTTGCTTCGCTCCAGTCGCCCTCCACCCTTCTTCCTTCCCAACCACCACCACAAAACCTCACAAACTCACCTATCCCATCTATCTCACTAAACTCACCCTCAAATGGCTCGTACTAAGGTATGTCAACCTTATACAATAAATCCTTGAGGAATACGCCCCTTATCAACGCCTGGTGGCCTCGTTGTCGTCGTCGTCGTCACCGTTGATAGCAAACCGCCCGCAAGTCCACCGGAGGTTAGTCGACTCAATTACTTACACAACACTTTCCACAATATATACTCACCTCTTCTCGCGTGTTATAGGAAAGGCTCCCCGTAAGCAACTCGCTACCAAGGCCGCCAGGAAGACCGCTGTGGTAAGCGCAGCCTTCCCCTACCTATACTTGGGATCTTGTGCCACGACCATTCATGACTCGTACTGACGCGTGTCTTTCGCGTTTAGAACCCCACTGGTGGTGTCAAGAAGCCCCACAGGTTCCGCCCCGGTACCGTCGCCCTCCGTGAGATTAGGTATGACTCTCCTTCAACATGCTCGTCATGTGGCTGGTGGCTTACGCATATCCTCCTCTTTCAGGCGTTATCAGAAGTCTACCGAGCTCTTGATCCGCAAGTTGCCCTTCCAACGTCTCGTTCGTGAGATTGCCCAGGACTTCAAGGTTTGTTTTCGCGATCAGCGTTGCGCAGAGTCTCGTGACCTAACGCACATGACACCATTATTAGACCGACTTGCGTTTCCAGTCCTCTGCCGTCATGGCTCTTCAGGAGGCCGCCGAGGCTTACCTCGTCTCCTTGTTCGAGGATACCAACTTGGCTGCCATCCACGCCAAGCGTGTCACCATGTAGGATTCCGCTGACTCCCCCTCCACAAGATCATGTGACTTACCCCTTACTCCACAGCCAACCTAAGGATCTTGCTTTGGCTCGTCGTCTCCGTGGCGAGAGGGCCTAAGTTGTGAACTTTGACCGCTAAGCTTTTGACGATATGCAGACTGTCGCTTTTCCTTTTCTTTTCGTCCTTATCGGTTATGTCCCCTTACTGTACCATGTATTTGAAGAATTTTGGCACGCTTGTTCGATGTTGTTGGGCGTAGTTCAGAACGGACAAGTCTTGTTCCTGATTGCATGGAAAATACATGTTGAAAAAAGTCGCTAACAAGAATGAGCGGGCGTGTGAATGTGAGCACGGGGCGATGACGTCGCAATGGAATCCGCAACCGGTGATCGAGTTCAGAGTCATGGTCGATGTCAAATTGCGAATCCGATCCAACCACAAAAGCAAGACTGAAGATTAGAGGTTAGCCGACGAAGTCTTAGATTCACCGAACAACTCCTTCATGAAAGCTTCCGCGTTCGGTGGGCGACCGAGGAACTCCTGCACATTGAAGATTTACACGGTTAGCTCCGATCATGTGACAAACCCCAAGGTGGATTGCGCCACAACGCACCGTGAGTGAATCGAGCTCCTCGCGACTTCCTCCAGGAAGCAAGATGCAGTCCTTGTATTTCTCACCCAACGCGGGGTTAAGTGGGTCCTTCTTGAACACTGTGGCGTACATGTCCGCAGCGAATACGAGAGAGTACATGTAACCGTAATAACCTTTTTTTCCCGAGGGCAATTTGACGGTCAGCTTTCGAAAACGGTTGAATACAAGGTTTGCAACGTGAAAAAACGCACCGGCATCGTATCCTCCCGTAATGTGTCCGAAAGAACCCTGACCGGGGAGAGCGCTCTTGGGACCGGTGACTAAGGAAATCTCCTGGCGCATGTCATTCCATAGCTTTGTATAGTCCGTCGCGTCTATTCCCAAAATGAAAAGAACAAGGTGTGTCAACCAAAATATAAAGGAGGGCGTTTTGTTCAATGGGGAATAGGGAAGCGTATCGGGTTCGCCGTCGCTGTTTTCCCGAATACGTACCTTTGTCAGTGTGGACCTTGATATCATACCTAGCGAAGAAAAGCTGTCGAAGGTAGTACAACCCCGCGTTGACGTATCGGCTGTTGCGATAAAAAAAAATCCCCCAATTTGCAACCCGACCGATGACCAGTGTGAGTGCTTCAGAATCTCCAAGTTTGTCAAAAACGGACAAACCTCTTGATCAACTTCTGGATGAGGTCATCGGGCAGAGGTTCTTGAGTCTTATAGTGGCTCGAAATCTTCTTGAGAACTTTGGGTTCCCAGCCCCAATTCTCCAACATCTGAGAGGGAGCCTCGACGAAATCCCTCGCCACGCTGTAAATAAGCACTCCACAATCAGCACGAGGTTCCGGATAATGAACGGGACCGACGAGACCGGCCGGCACACGAACCTCGTTCCATGGAACCTCGAGAACTGCGTCCTGCTCAATAACCCGTGTACGGCATGTCCGAACTCATGGAAGAAAGTGACGGCGTCTGCAAACGGTCGAAATGGACGAAAGATTAACGCTGAAATCATAATGAAAGTGGGTTTCCATACCGTCATGCGTCATCAGCGCCGGACGTTCAGAAGTCGGTTTAGCCAGATTGGCGACCATGGCTACCGTAGGATAGTGCCTGTTCCCGTCAGCTTTGAGGTATCCAGGAATCAAACCCCAAACAGCGGCGTGCGAGTACTTCGCAGCTGCGTGGCAATAGTGTCAGAATGGTAGTGCATAATCTGGCGAAGGGTTGTGGACGAACTCCTTGGGAATAAATCGAGGTAACAGTATCCAATGAAGTCTTCAGGGGTCTTGGCGTCCTTCTTCCAGACGGAATATTTCTGGACCTCTGCAGCACGTCTTCAGCCTCCCTCATAGGTGCAACGCTCAGAAGATACATTACCTGGATGCCAACTGTCTCCCGTTATCCCCACGAACTTGATCGACAACAGGTCCTGATAGATCTGGATGATCTGCGGGACGATCACAGACACCGGGAAATACTCCTTGACCAGACTTTCGTCCAAGTCCAAGGATGACTGGATAAACTTCTGGTCGTAGTACCGATAGTCCCAGATATAAAACTGGCCATCAAATGGATAACCCTTCTCCGCGTGTTCCTTCTCCTTGAGTTTCAGCAAGGTCTCACGATCCTTCAGACCGACGGGATGAAGTTTCTTCTGTAAGTCGTCCAAGAACTAGCCACGGTAATCGCGGCTCAGTGAACGTGCCGACTGTCTTTAGGAAAGCGCGCACCGTGTGGACATTGGCAGCAGTTTTGACCATCTTCACTTCCGTGATATAGTCCGCCCAAGTGGGATATCCTAAAAGTTTTGCGATCTGACGACGTAGACCGAGGGCTTTGTCGAGCAGAGGGGCATTGATTGCCAAACGATTGTCGTATCCTTCGTGGGCCCTTCGGCGAGTCTCTGGGTTCTCTGCAAACTTGAACTTGAGAGTTCAAAGTTCCAGGGTTAGGTGTTGATACCTACCAGATCCGATGGGAACGTACTAAAGGGAAGATATCTGGAGTTTTGAATGTAACATCATACAGGGTTTTGCCATCCTCCTCCCGTTTGGGATAGCCAGAGACAACATCTTCAGGAACGCCCTTGAGTTCCTCGAGAGTAAAGTTCACACGACCCTGGTCGAGGTGCGCTCATCAGTCGGATCACAAAAAAACAAACAAACCGGGATCCATTGAATATAGCATACATTCTCTTCGTTGAAGTTTTTCTGTTTGTCCATATCTTGGCTTGAGTAACGACACAGCGAGTCCTGAGGAAAACTCACACTAAACTCGACGCAAGTTTGAGATAGTTCCTTCTGCAGCTTCTCGAGTTCCTTGCGCTCCTTTTCGGGCAGGTTCAAACCGGCGCGTTTGCCATCGAGGAGCAGCTTCTCGACCAACCGTTCCTCCTCGGGGTTCAGCTTACGACCCGAAGCCTTGATGCTCTTCTCGGCGTTGACTTTGGCCAGGTACACATCGAGACGCATGGACATTTCGATTCCGTACTCCCTAAGCAACACCTCGGCGGCGTTCGCGGCATCCCTGAGTTCCTTCGAGGTGGATACGTTCTGGTAGAATAGCAAAGGTTCAGACAGAGCCTCCATCTCGGCGTCGGCGCGAGATATCGGGAGCTGATCAGATGTAGATGGGTGAGTAGATTGGCCCGCATAACAGTGTCGTGCAGATTACTCAACGAAGACCTGTTCATATCGCACGAAAGTTCAGTGAGCATCCTTTGTTGTCGTATTCACAGAGAGAGATGGAGAAAGGGGGGACGTACCGATTCGAAGGTGCATTCTTCTGGGAGCAACGAGCCGACCTTATCCCAGAATACTCTATCCTTTGCGATCAGCTCATTGACCAAGGTGGTGACCTGTTCGGGGGTGTGCGTCCACGTCGCCGGAACCTGAGGAGGAGTCAACTTGGACATTGCTGGGTCGTCGTTTTTGAGGGAGAAGATGGGTGCGATCGTGGCTAGGGTCCGAATCCGGTGAGCCCGAGCGTGCATATACCCGTCACATGTTCTTCGGGGTCGGCGTGTCGGCGCGATGTCGCGACTGTTGGGAGTCGAGACGGGGGGAGATGAGGAGAACCGCTGGGCCAATGGCAGTCGTTTAGGGAGAACGTTCGCAGAACGGACACGTAGCGTGAATGGCTTCATCTTCCCAACAGAAAAACGCGGTCTTACAGGTAACAATCACCAACAATCCTTCACTCGGCGGTCACGTGAGCGGATGGATGTCAAGACTCAAGCACGAATGTTTCAACGAGACGAAAACAGAGAAGTACCGTATAGTATACATAGAGACAACGGCCACGGCGGGTGGAATCAATGTCACCCTGGATTTTTCAATCAACCCACTCCACGCGGTGATGTTCCCAGGGCTTAGCTCGAGGCACGTATCGACGTCCCTCAGGGAGTATCTCTTCTTCGGCTTCCATTCGAAGTTTAACCGTTCGGTGCACCCGGATTTTGTAATTCTCGCCGCGAGGGATATACCTGCCACCGGCCAAATTAGACCTGAGACAGGGGGTGGGGGTGAATGAGGGGGTCTGAAACGGTTCCGTTATGTATAGAGACAGACGTACCTCGTGCGCCAGCTCCAGGTACCATCTTTCTTCTGGTATCTCTGTTTCAGGGGTAGTAATTCGAGCACCCACCAGGACTTGGATAGAGACAGTTCGTCGTTGATAGGGGATAGAATGTCCGCTAGATCTTCTTCTTCTTCGGTGAGGACCGTCTCCCTGTTTACGACCGTAACCATCCCGCTGCTGTGATCGCTTGCAATTCGAGAGCGGTCCGCACGTTCAAACGTGACGGGATCCGGTCGACGTAGAACATTGGGGTAAAGAGTACCAGTGTCCATGCCGATTTGCGCAAGGAGCTGGCTATTGAACATTATACCGGTGTCGGCAAGGAAACATTGTCGCACCATCCACCGAAGTGGAATTCGCGCAAGGGCGTTGCGGGATTCGTTCTTGACCGCTCCACCACCGACGTCTACACGTAAGAAATGATGAGATATATTGGTGAATCCAAGAGTCGTCGTTGCCCACCGCAGTGACATCCTGAAACCAATTATCAGTCAGCGCCTGATTCCAGCCATTGTGGGGTTAGATCACCCACCACAAAACCACACCTCCAGCACGTCCGTCAGGGCAAGGGGGTCGTTCCATTTCTTTTCCAATTCCCACAGAGTCGGCTCCTTTCTGGGTTTCCCACGACGACGTTGCTTGATGGGTGGACCATCTTCCGCACCCCCTGTATGAGGTGACAGATTCGCCTTGAACTTTGCACGGCGCTCGTCGAGGGATACGGCATGTCGGTAGACCCGAATTCCACTGTTCTCCATGGTGAATGGAAGCCTATGAGGGACCAAACCAACGGAGTTTACTGTGTCCCTGAGAATGGACGAGATGATGAGTAGGAACGAAAAAACAGAAATTCCAATGGAAGGGAAGCACCAGATCCCGAGGAAATCGACTTGAACAGTTATGGAAAACGTATCTCTGAAAGCGCAACTCTGCTCCCATCCCACTTGATTGTCACGAGTGTACATCTTATAAGCATACGGAACCTGGTCTTTATTGTCCGTCGGAAGGAGCCCCACCTATGGGTCCAGGAAGAAGGGGGTGGGTGGAAAGACGCGATATAACACAAGGGAGAGTTGAATACCTTGGTGAGCATCCCAGCAAGAGCGCGGGCAGTATACGCGCCCCGTGAGAAACCGAAGATACATATCTTGTCTCCGTACTGATCTATTCAAAAGGGTGGTCAGGTTTGGTCCCGGAACACAAGGGTGTTACCGCGCACAATTCTGCATCAGAAATTCATATCCATCTAGGGGACGGTGTCGGCCTAGTTTAAGCGAACAACAAGGAGTTTACTCGTGCACGCACGTTGGGTATGAAGGGGCAGGCTCCAAGCGATCGCCCGATCGAAGGCATTGGAGAACCGGCGGGTTATGGCGTTGACGAACCCCGGAGCGTGACTTGAGGTATAAGTGCCAATACCTGCCTGATAATCGGGTGTCGGTCTGACGGAGTGATAACTTGACAAGTCCCCATTACCTGATAATACACCATCTGTTCGCGCTTGTTGTCCTTTTTCAACATCGAGATGAATTGAACGACATTCGAGTTCTAACGGACTATCGTCAGTTGCCGGTAGGGTATGGTCGGAGAGTGGATGTGACCGACATCACCGTCGAACTTGTCTCCAGTACCATCGAAACAGACGATAAGGGTACGATTCTTGTGCCTCGGCGGAACAACGTTGTCCGCCCATTGGGGCTCGCGCGTGGCCTCTGGCGAAGTCGCAGTCGGGGAAGAAGTCCGCTCCTTGTCGTCTATCCAGCTCGTCTCTGTTTCAGCCATGAGGGAAAGGGAGAAAGGCGAGGACGGGAGGAACAACGAGGTGCAACCATTTAAAGTGTCGTAACATTCTTCCAGTGACACTCGGAAGTATGAATACAAGCAAGGTGGAGACTTGTACTCGTAAATACAGAAACTTCCCTTCCAAGCTTGCGTCAGCAGGTCAAAGAAACGGGTGGCACCACCTCGGACTCGAGCTGAAGGTATGCGCCCGAGCTAGAGGTGGAGTGTGGCATTAGATGGGGATGGCAAACAGGCAATTCGGCTCGTAGCTTCAGATCTCAGAGTCCGAGCCCGTCACCACCACGCCGATCGAGATGAGTCTGATCGCCGCCTCCTACAGATCTGGCTAAAGAGTCCGCAGTCCGCAACTGCAAACGAGAAAACGGGGGAGTCTCACCAACGTTATGCCAACGATTGACACGTCAGCGTTAGTCACGATTTCACATCCCGGTTTAAATTGCTGCAGTATGCGCTAGACCGGTATGCGCTTCAGGAGCGGGGATTAGTGAACCACGTTCCCCGGCGTGTTTCGAATTGCCATGATCCTGACTGGAATCTTCCGAAGAGACGCTGACAGGAGTCTTCCAAAGTGTCATGCGCAGCACAAGCCGGCATCAGTAAAGCAGGCATCCAACTTATTTGAACTTAATCTTATTATTTGTGCTTGTCTACCTTATTCTTTTGATGGTCCACACACGTCAAATGCAAATAATTAAAATAATGTGGGATAAGCACAGGAAACTGCAAAACAACCTCCCTGCCACGTTTAACAATGGCCTGGGATTGGTCAACACCCTTTATTTATTTATTTATTTAGAGGACTATCCCACCATTACGTACATGAGTACAGAGGGGGCTGGCTTATCTAGTACACAGCTAACCGTAAGGAACACCATGGGAGAGCCAGAGTCTGGCTGAGGGGGAAAGAAAAATAATGGGGGAAGGACAGGGAAGGGAGGGTGGTAACTAAGCTAAAGGACATTGGGATGAAATCTAAAGGCAAAGTTAAGGTCCAGTGAGTGTCCCGGGAAAAAAAGGGGGGGCTTCAACCCCAATAGCTATGCGATCCATAATTTGGGTCTGCCAAATGTTAGAGAAGTTCCCTATCTTGGCTGAACACCACATCGGCAACAGTATAAAATACTTTTTTCTCCTCACTTATTCTCATTTATTTTCTGGCGTCTAGAAGCCACGTCCCCAATTTTTATGAGTTGATCTGTCATTTACAGTGGGGAATCCGCTTATGTTTGGTGGGTGGGAAAATAAGTTGATGGATGTTTTGCTGATGACCAGCCCAGGTTGACAATTTATGGAGCCTTCTCAAGTGGATCCAGGTCTCCCTAGACTTGCTGCATGAGATCCTCCAGCAACGTCACACCTTAGGGATGAGGGGTCCAAGCGTGGGAAAGTTCCCAGATGGTTGTGGTAACAATTAAGGCGCGGTGGGTCAACACCCGTGATCCGGTAAGGTTTGACTCTTTTTTAACCCTTATGTTTTAGTCATCGATTTTCCAACCGGCACTGACCAGATGTGCAGATCTAAGGATCCAAGGAAGGTCTATCAGAATTTCCAAGAAACGGTGTATGTGATAAGCTAAAGTGGTGACCGCTACTCCTTCCAAGACACATCAATCTCATGGTTTTCCTCATCTCAACATCCACGTAAGGACGCGCCTCCCGCTCAAACCAGGCGAATAGTTGCCACCCACGACCCGTAGGATGCTCGCTGCAATGAAACGAGCACGAGGGTGTCGACGTTAATGTGATCACGCCCGACCCTCCACTCCGGTTCGGTACACACTTCCCCCTCCATTTCCTGAACCGGGATGGTTGAGGCAATAGTCCGCAACGGTGTAAGTCGACTGGCACTCACATTGATGAACTTCTCGATGCTTTTGGACACATCCGTGGCCAGCCGCGACAGAGTCACCGGAGTCTTCGTGGGGGTGCTGTCCCGCGTACGAAACTAGGATAATGTTAATCATGGTCCAATCCGAGGGCAGTTTAACTCACGGTCGAATTCCAAGAGAGGTAGCCTGGCCACTTGTACCCGGTACCCTCAGCAATTAGGACGCAGGGTGCAGACGAGTGTTCAGCCGCTCACCTCCATTCTCAAAATGGCCTGGTCTGCAACGTCGGCACCTTCGAAGGGCCGCGAGTCGCGGTTCTTGAGACCCTTGAAACTCTTCGCGATTGCGTCCTTCACGGGGATACCGCACTGTTCTCCCTTCTGGAAGGTAATTTCATTCGTCTCGAAGGCCCTCTCCATCCGCGCCCCTTGTCTGCTGATGTAGGGCCGTTGGAGGATGTAGAGATGCGGTCCAGAGGTGCAGCAGAGGTGGCAGCCCTTCAAGTCAGGGGGGCAAAGGTTGCAGGTAGGCATGCTGAAGCTTGCTGGGTTTGTCAAGCCTTTTATCCGCCGAGACTTTTATAATCATGCAATAATCGGAGTACAAAATCTGCGCCGCCCGTTGGAGTGGCCGATTCGCTCCCGATTCATGAATAGGCGGCGGACGAATTCCCGCAAGTCCGCACCCCTTTGTTGGTTCCAAACACTCGATTGATAATACGTTATCCGTAAGATGACAACGACATCCGTAACTCAAGACGTTCAATCAACCCAGACTGGTTTCGTCCTATCCCATGGCTCCGCCCTCGGGATGTAAGGTCCGTTCACGAACACCTCGGGGTGGTCGATACGGAGTTTGACGGTCCTGTGTACGTGCACCGGGTGGTTGGTATCTTGTGGGAGGAACCTCCCGTTGGCCAGGTTAATCCTAAGATATCGAGTCAGCACCGGCACCCAAATCCTGTAAAAAACCCGGACTTCATCTGCGTTCCCCAAGTTCCATCCCTCTTGGGGCACTTCTGCCGCATCGGCAGTAGCTCCAGAAGCCACCAGACAGGCGACAGCGATAACTGGTCATTGATAGGCGAGAGCGCGTCCGCAAGGTCTTCTTCTTCCTCGGTCAGGATCACACCTGATTCAACAGCAGAGACGACGTCATTCTTGTAGGCGACCCGATCAGGGTCCGCTTGCTTCAACAGCAACGCCTCAGGGCGGGGGAGGACGTGGGGGTACAGCCTCGATGGATCCAATCCCACCCCCTTTAGAGCCTCCGCTTTGAACATAATCCCGGTCCGTGTGAGGAAACACTCTCTTATCATCCATCGCAAAGGTATACGGGAAAGTGCGTGTCGTGTCCCGTTTTTAACTGCGCCGCCTCCAACATCTGGCGGTCCGAACCCGGCTCAATACATAAACTCGAGCCAATAATGACTGAAGCTCCTACGTACCACAATGACAACCTTGCAGTTCGTCAGCGAGCTGATCGCACAGCACCAATTATGTACTCAGCGTACCAGAGAACCAAACCTCCAGGACGTCCGTACGCCTGTTGGCATCACTCCACAACTTCTCAAGTTCCTTCAAAGTCGGCCGTTTACGCGGGGTCTTGGACGCGTCCTCCTCCACATCGGCGTGTGGGAATTCGTGATCCTTGTCACCAGGGGGACAAAGATTCGCTTTAAATTTCGCTCTGCGTTCATCGAGAGACACCGCGTGCCTGAAGTATCTGATACTACTATTGGAGATGGTGAATGGGAGACGATGCGGGATCAGGCCGACGGAATTGACTGTGTCCCTGTTTGAGAACGGTCAGGATCAGGCAACGTTTCAAACGGGGCACCGGTACCCACCAAACGCCGAGAAACTCAACATCAACGTCGATGGAGAATGTCCTCTTGAAAGCTGAACTTTGTTCCCACCCAAACGCGTCATCTTGAGTATACATCTTGTAGGCGAACGGAACCTGTTCCCTGTTGTCGGCAGGGAGGAGTCCAACCTAAGAGAGACGGTTAGGGAACGTGGTTGAGAAGAAACGGGGAGAACATCCACCTTGGCGAGCATCCCAGCGAGGGCTCGGGCCGTGTATGCCCCTCTGGAAAACCCGAAAATGCAGATTTTATCGCCGAATTGGTCTAAAATGGAAGGATTAAGTTGCATTACGATGCAACCCTCGAAGGAACTCACAATGTTGCATCAAGAATTCGTAACCAGCTGACAAAAGGGCCCGTAAATATTAAGATGAAACACTTGGCAATCGTGTACGAACACTGCGTGTGACTCGCAAGGTTCCAGGCCACCGCCTCGTCCAGTACTTTCGACATCTTCTTGACAACTGGGGTGAAGAACCCAGGACCGTGTTTCGCGACATATGTACCTATTCCAGCCTTCCGTCGCAAAATATCAGTGTCATGCCACACGGGCGTTCCGATGGACGTGCCTGATAGTAGACCATCTGTTCGCGCTTGTTGTCCTTCTTTAGCAGGGATATGAACTGCACGACGTTCGAGTTCTATCATTACGCGGAAATGAGGATGGTGGTGGTAGGAGAGCATGATGTTAATTGGGGGTTTACGTACATCAGCATCAAACTTATCGCCGGTTCCGTCAAAACAGAGGACCAGGGTGCGATTGTTGTGCTTTTTGGGGATAGT
>Ga0307517_10012189_pt1 | contig 11835 bp, 7 predicted proteins | sample 23_EM_MG_FD_194515 | JGI IMG/M metagenome (GOLD analysis project Ga0307517, IMG submission 194515) | Populus trichocarpa ectomycorrhiza microbial communities from riparian zone in the Pacific Northwest, United States - 23_EM | ecosystem: Host-associated > Plants > Roots > Unclassified | place... | reverse complement strand
GTTTTTATATTTTTTAAATCATTTTATAATATTTTCATGTTGCAGTTTAGTTGGTTAATGTGCGTCTTAGTCAACAATTAATATTGTGTTTCATGCTACAAATGGTTTGTTGTAACCTATTTTTGGGTCCCCGTATAAAAAAAATACAAAAAAATCAAAAATATATGTTCGAAAAAAACCCAAAAAATAATAATAGTGAAAAAAGGATATTAAAGCGCCCAGAAAATGACTAAAAATTGGTTGAGGAGGTTTAAAAATATAGAAATTAAAATTTGACAGTATTTTGTTGACTGATGAGAGCCCTGTTGACAAAGAAAATTCAATTTGAGGAAGAAAAATCCAAAATTAGATGTTTATGGACTCAATTTTTTATTGAAGGTTTGATTGAATTTATGGAGGTTTTAATTGCAAGAAAAATTTATTTTGGAGTTAATTTGGGCTTTAATTGGAGGAAATTAAAGTTCTGGGATCAAATTATAATTTTAGAAAGTTAATTTGGTCAAATCAGGGGCTTCATTGCATAAATATTGAATTTTGATGGTTAATTAGGGACTTAATTGAAGAAATCCGAAACCAATGACCAAACTGGAAAAGACGCGTAAATAGAAGGGCTATAATTAAAATCGAATCAGGGCCCAAATTGAAGAAATTAGAAGTTTATTGATCAATTGAGGGTCAAATTGCATAAATTTAAGACCAAGGACCAAAGTGAAAAATGCGGCTAACTTTAGGGCCGCTGTTGGATTTTTGGCAGGGATGCAATTGCATTTGTTTTTTAATCAAAATTGCAATTGAGGACTCGTTTGAACAAATCAAAAATTAAGGACTAGTGTGAACTCTGACATATTTTGCTACCTTTTCCTTTTAAATGAAACGACGCATTTTTCCCAAAACGGTGCCGTTTCATACACTGTTCACGAAAAAAAAACAAAAGGGACCGAAACGGTGCCGTTTTGTTGGCACTGTGGGTCTTCTTCTTCCCCTGGATGCACGACGCAGGGGAAGAAGAAGATTTTTTCTTCCTCTGTCACCGCCATCTCTCTCTTCAAAAAGACATCGACTCCCTCTCAAAAAGATGCCGACCAACCCCACTTGCCCATAAACACTTTCCACGTGTTGGAGGGGCGGCAGCACACTGCACCGCCCCAATCTCTCTCCCTTGTTTTTTGCCTATAAAAACAGGGGAAGAGAGGGTTGAAAAAAAAAGGAGAGAAAAAAAAAAGAGAGAGAGCAGAAAAGAGGGAGGAAGAAAGGAAGAAACCAAAAAAAAAAAGAAAAAAAAGTGCAGAAAAAAGGAAAAAAAAAACAGAGGAGGGAGAAGAATGAGAAGGAGTAGCACCGCCAGCCACCGCAGCCCCCAGCCACCACTAGCAGCGCCGTTGCAACCACCAGCGCCAGCAGCACCGCCTCGATGCCACCACAGGTCAGTCTTCCTTCCTTCTTCTCCTTCGCTGCCAGCCTCCACTATTCACGTAGCATGTGAACAGTGGAGAACTTTTTTTTTCTTTGATTTAATTTAAAATCGAGTTTAAGTAAAGAATTGGATCCAAAGTCTTAAAATTTAAATTATTATATAAAATTTAATGATGATTAAATAATTTTTTATGATATAGATATTATTTTTTTTATGTTAAAAACAATATTGGTCAACACAACAGTCAGATAAAAGGAAATAACGTAGTAATCCTTAAAAAGAATGGTCCTTCAAACAAAGTTAAGAAGTTATGAGAAAATAATATATCTATAAATGCTTTTGAAAAAATTTAAAATTTTTTTATTTTTTTATTTACTTCAAATTAATATGTTTTTAGTGTTTTCAAATTATTTTGATGTACTTATGTCAAAAATAATTTTTAAAAAATAAAAAAACATCATTGGCATGTATTTTGACATAAAAAATTATTTGAAAAGCAACTGCAACCACACTGCCAAACAAGCTATGTAATCCTTAAAAAGAATGGTCCTTCAAACAAAGTTAAGAAGTTGTGAGAAAATAATATCTCCATAAACGCACATATGAATGGCTTTTTCTAACTGCATGTTTGAACTTAATGTACTTTTATGTAAAGCATTAGGGATTATATGTTTCTCTGGCTATAAGTTTTCACCTATTATTCTAAGATAACTTGTATATTTCTTAAATAAGCTTTTTATCAAACCTTTTCTACTTTTAACAATTAAATATAAAATTATTTAAATTATGCACATTGCAAATCCAAACAGATCATAAAACCCTTAAAATTAAAAAATAATTCAACACATTTTCTATTTCAATTAAGTTGCATACAAAGAATATTTTTACAAGATAGCGACTAGAACATACATCATATGTTAGAAAATAATATAAACCATATCACGAGACTTCATCTAATAACATCTTAATTAAGCTTTGGGTAAGATGATTCTTTAACATGGTATCATAGTCTTGTTGATCAAGCAGTTACAAATTCGAATCTTATCACTTTCATTTTATTTAATAGAAATGAAGTATAATATAATATGAGTTTATGTAAATTTTAAATTTAAAAACTTTCACTTGAATATAATAAAAAATCATCTTTTGAACCTCATCTTATATATATTCCTCAACATTATAAACCTTTAAATATAACCTCATCTCATATTCCTCAACATTATAAACCTTCAAATATCGGGGATAGCAAATGAGCTTGAGAAAATCATCTAAAAGAAAGACCGCAATTGATAAAATGTTTAGAGAGGAATAAATTCTTTAAAATACACTAGTTTGTTGTAAAAAGGTATATCAAGAAACTTAATTTTAGTTTACATGCAAGCTCGTCCAATATTACTGCTATCATCAACTAAAAATAAATCTTAATAGATAATGTAAGATGTGGAGCATTGATTGTTGTCTTGTAAAGTTCATTTCTTTTATATAAATTGATATAAAGGTACTCGTAATTGATTTTGAAGGATAAAGTATAATCAAATGTGTTATTTCTGGGTGTGTTGAACCAATTTTATACACATTTTTATTGGAAGATTATTGTATCTTATAAAACCACAGTTGAAATAAAAAAGAAAAGAAGGCCACAAGCACGCATACAAAGAAAAGAAGAGGTACGCACTTGAGGTCGTGGTCTAGCGGGAGAAGGTCTTTGTTCCCTTTCTCTACACCCGAGTTCGATCCTTTCTGTGCATGCATGTCATCCCCGTGGTGTCTTACCTATTTATTGGGCTTGCAAGGTGTTCAGTAGGCGCAAGAATTAGTCATGGTGCGTGTAAGCTGGCCCGGGACACCCCATGTTATATATAAAAAAAAAAGAGGTACCCCCGGAATCTAAGACCAGGGGTGTGTTGAGTCAATTACAAGACATGAAAAAATGATGTCTGATTCGGATAGCATGATATTTCTGGGTGCGCTCTTTTCACTTTCTTTTTTCTTCTTTTCATTAACAACATTATCATCTCTCCTTCCACGCACACACACATATCAATATTCTGGAAAAAATCTAGGCTTTTAGGCCGTCGATTTAATTTATTGGTCACCGTACGTGACAACTCGGTGAATCAATAACATACCATATGCCCTCAATAGCTCCTAGCTCCAGTTTTGACATGATATTTAATTAATTAAAAAATATATAACAATTTAAAAAGTTTAGGTAAGATTGACAAATATAATTTCAATATTCAAAATAAAAATCAAATTTAAAGTTTCAAATATCTAACTGGATGATTAAAATCTCTATGAATCACTGAAGGATTAACACGTTGTTTATGAACTATTCCGTCAAGAAGACTCAAATTCAACCAACTAATAAATCAGAAATTGATATAAAAGATTTTCAATATATATATATATATCACTAGAGAAAAAGATATAAAGTTGTAGAAAAAGTAAGATTTTGCTTGCATGTTATTGGTTTTTTATGATACTAGATTTTTGATGATTTTTTTTTAATTTTAAAATATTTTTAGAAGAATAATAATTTTTTAATGAAAAATAAGAAATATTTTGAGAGGTTGGATTTAATTTATTCTTTTGCTACTGGGCATGTTCATATATGGTTATCATCGAAACTCATTTGGCCATAAACCAAATTTCTAAGCCATATATCAAGTCAAGGCGATCATCAATTCAATTTGGGAACATAATACTTAGGGCAGATAAACATAATCAATAAATTAATTGAACACTGAAAAATCCAAAACAGATATAATCTGTTAACATAGATATGAAAATAGAGATAAAAAAATAATTCATTCATCCACAAAGAATTTATTTTTTTTTTTATCAAGGCAATGATATTATTACAGATTCTAATACCAACGGTTAGATTTATAGATTCAAATATACTTCTAAAACAATTATCATTTAAATATAATATAAAAAAAAATTGATCAAGAGGTATAAAACACTAACAAAGTAATTTTTATATTTTTTTTTCTAAGATTTGATATACGACCCTTAAAACCAAAACATGTATCTATATTGCTAGATATTAACTACTAATTAGTATATATAACTCTATTTGCCATTAAATTAGAAATTAATTATTTTTTTTATTAACGTGGGAGTCCGGGTTAGTTTGCGCGTACCTCGACTAATCTCACGAGTTCTGACGTTAACGACCATGTAAGTCTTCAATAGTTTTGAAGTTTGTGGGACTCGAACGTACTGGTGACTTTTAGAAAGCAAATTCATAGCCTGACCAGTTGAGCTACACCCGGGAAATTAATTACTTACTGGATCAAATTTCAAATTCCTTGAAATATTGAATTCCATATTAACTTAAACCTTTAACAATCTGCTATACATGAAGCTAACTGTTCATGAAAACTTTGCTCAAGTCTTTGCTGACTACCGTGCAGATACAGTACGAGGAGGCGAGAAGCAACAAGGAAATGTTCTCGTAATGAATTACAAGTGACAAGATGACATGATCACCAACAAGGAAAGGTGATGGATAAAATCACATTTTATTAAAATCATGCCCAGTCTAGCTGGTTTATTCTACAATCCAAAGTCTAATTACCCCGAGCCAGATCGAAGCAAGCTAGCCTTTCGGCATCAGTGCGATTGAAGGCGAATTGGAAGTCCCTTTTCAGGACTTGGCATCATATCACCAACGATCTTTTCTTCAGGAAACACGACCTCCCACTTATACCTCTTGACGACGTTGTGAACAAAAGTCAGAATTGCTAGTCGAGCATACTCTTTTCCAGGGCACATTCTAGGTCCAGCTCCGAAAGGCACGAACGTGAACGGAGGAAAGGCCTTTCCGTCTTCGTGTCTAGATGGGTCAAGCTTTTCAGGATCTGGGAAGTACTTTGGATTCTTGTTTGTTGTGCTGACTGTCCAGTATATCTACAAGTGTAAAGCAAGTGTCACCGAAAGTAGGGTTTAAAAAGCAACTTTAATTTTGGAGACTAGAGAATTTTGAAACTTGTGAAAAAGAAAAGGAAAAGGAAAGATTGCATACTTTCCATCCCTTTGGAATGGTGTATCCTGCATAAGTAACATCAGTCAAGGCCTCTCTGAAAGTTCCCTGGATTGGAGGTGTGAGCCTCATCACTTCATAGACTACATTCCATGAGTACTTCATCTTCTGAATGTCATTCCAGTCTAGTACCTCTCCTGCCTTTTTAGCTGTTGCAATCTCTGTTTGCTCTGGATTTCAAGAAGACAAGCTATTGATGAGATCAATTAACATGAAAACCACACACACACACATATATGTATAGGTACTCAAACGATCGGAATGGAGAGCGTGGAAGAGAATGATTTATTTACCAGCTAGGATCTTAGCATAAATGTCAGGCCTCTGTCCAACATATTTCATAAAGAATGTCATAGCAGTAGCCACTGTACTATATCCTGCAACTAGTAAACCCATCATCATGCCAGCAATCTCAGCTTCTGCCATGTGTTTGCCTGAAGGGTCCGTGGCCAAGATCATATGGCATAGTACATCCTGCACCTGTGCTCCTTCGGCCATAATGGCTCTTTTCTCACTGATGACTAATCGTAGCTCCTCGCGGATTGCAGCTGCAGCCTTGTTAGCCCTGTAAAAAGTTGTTCCAGGGAAGTTCAAAGGAATGGAATGCATCCCTAGGGTTACATCATCAAAATTGCTGACAAGCCTAGCTATACGTTCAGGATCATCAGAGCCCAAGAAAAAGCGGCTGGCAAGAGACAGAGTCAGTGTCTTCGCGAAAGGAAAGACCTTGACTTCATCTTTTCCTTCCCAATAAGCTTGCATTTTCTGCTGTGTAATGGAGTCCATTTTCCCCAAGTACCTGACCAATGCCTCAGGCTTCAAGAACCCAGGTGATCTTATGATTTTAGACTCAGCTTCGCGTGTAATTTCAATCGGAGCAGAAGCTTCATCGGAAAGAAAGAGCTTCTGCATCGAATGAGTTCGAAATACAGTGAAAAGTTTCTGCTCGTTGGTGAAGAGATATTTGTGTCCATCAGGACCACACATCACCACAGTCTCCTCTCCAAGAATCTTGGTCTTGAAGATATCAGAAGAGTACTTCTTCATCCTGTGAAACACAAACTCTTTGGGCTTACCAAACAAGAATTCGAGTGTTTCGCCAAAGATAGGCCAGCCCAGGCTCCCTGGTGGCAGGTTTTTGGCACTACGGGATGAGTACTTGAAAGCAAAGATGCTAATAACAAGTGGTAGGACCAATGGAGCTAGAGATAACAATAGAAATGTTAGCTCCATGACTATTGTTGATGCTAAAGAATGTGTTCAGTAGCTGTGAGAGAAATTTGTGAAGATGTGAGGTGAAGCAGGATGGAATGGCAGATTTATGTAGGCAAACCAAAGAAGTGTACTGTGCTAGTCTAAAGTATTACTTGCCAAGACGAAGACCGAGTAGTCAAATGTCAACAAAAAAAATCCAGGATGAGTCTTTTTTATTTGAAAGAGTTGATTTTAATTATATATTATGTGAATAGAGCTTATAAACAATATATGCATCAATAAAAGTTTTTAATAACCTAATAGATGTTTTTAATATAAATAAGCCAAAAGCAATAATAAAAGTTTAATGGATAATTTTCTCCAAATAAGTAAAAAGTAATAGAAGAGAATAATATAAGATTCCTATAAAAAAAATAAGAATCTCATTTAATATGTGCATGATGAACTTAGATGTAATTTTCTCCAAAGAAGAAAAAAGTAACGTAAGATTTTTTAAAAAACAAATCTACTAAAAATACAAATCTAGTTTACTAATTTAGTTAACTTTGATTTAGTTATAGTATTTTTAATATTATTGGATTTTTATATTTTGTTTAAATTATTTTCACTACCAGAAAATTAGCAAATAACAACAAAATCATTGACATAAAATATTTCATTGGTAATATATAATGGAAATAGCAATGGAATATGTTTTGCTAGTAATTTATAACAAAAATTTTGTATGGAATAAAAATAAAAATAAAAATCAATAAATTTTTATCAACAATATGTCAAGTCAGTATTTTTCAGTGGAATTTCAGACGAAAATATTTCGTCATCAAATTTTGTTGGCAATTCCATCAACAAATTTAAAAGTATTATAACTGACAGTTCTCTCTCGTACCATTTTTTTGTTTGCAACATCAATAACGATTTTGTTTTCACCAAATAATACCAACAAGTATATTATGCATACATTCTTTTCTTTATAAATGATCATAATAGATTTGATTAATTATCCATTGTGAAAACTAAATGTAAGAGTTGTATCAAAGTTATTGAAAATGGTAACGATGAAGTCATTAGGGAGATGATATATTTCAAATGAAATCATTAGTTGATATATATATATAGAGTTGTTTTGTTTACCGAGTTAAAAAATCTAAATTTTTATGCTACTCAGAATACTTACGTTAAAGTTGATATTGATAAGTTAAATATATTATTAAGTACTTATAAATATAAAGAAATAGATGAAGCTGATGAAATTAACCGGAAATTCAATAAAAAAAGAAGATAATGAACTTAACAATGATGAGAATAAACTTAAACATAAATGTCAATTATATATTTCATTTTTAATAATTTTATGATAGTGTTGTAGAGTTTTTATAGGCAAAATAAAATGCTAATAATATACTATATATGATGCTTTTTTAATATATAAGGTTTGATGTGGTTAATAAATAGGAAAATAATGAAAAAAAAGGGGACTAACATATTTCTAGTTTTTAATAATTTCTTCAATATTTTGTTTTCTTGCGTAGAAGTGAGGAGGAATTTATATTTATATATTAGTATTTGAGATATTCTACGATATCAAAATTGTATTAAAAGAACATTAATCAACCATAATTTTTAAGGAATTCATCCAACATTTATTTAATTTCATAATCTTTTATTTTTATTATTGCATAAGTTGTTGGCATATGAGTCCAGACCGGACAAGACAAGACAAGACAATTTTTTTATTTTATTTTATTTGTATTGGAGTTCAACATGCGTATAGAATATTCTAGTTTTGATCATTATATTAGAACTCCAATGTGAAAGAGATCTAAAAGAAAATTAGATAATCTACTGTGTAAACCTTTCTCCTTTCTCCTTTCTCCTTTCTCCTTTCTCCTTTTCTTTTTAAAGTACTTGCTAGGAAGCTCAAGAATAATAGTAAACCCAAAATGGCAGTTCAAAGTTCAAACCTCTTCTTGATGGGGAAATAACGTACTAAACAAGCCATAACATATGATTTCAAAAAAAATATTTAATTTAATTATGTAAGGTATAGCTCAATTGGTCAGACTCTAGATTTGCTTTCTAGAAATCACTAGTTCAAGTCTCACAAATCTTAAGGTCACTGGAGCCTTACATGGTTGTTAACTTCAGGACATGTGAGATTAATCGAGGGGCACGCAAGCTATATATATATATACACACACACACACACACAGACACGACACAAGTTTATATGTTGATATGGCAATTAGAGAAGGGAGAAAGTTATAAAAGAAAAGGCCAAAGTGAACATCTTAATTCCATGTTTAATTAATGAAGAAAATAAATTGTTTTCTCAATTAGGAGCTTCCCCTTCTTTTCTTAAGGTAAGTAATAGCAGAAATTTAACTTGAAATATATCTACTCATTTTCTCTCTTATGATCTATGATTTAATAAAATTTCACACTAGTAGTTATTTTTTAGCCGTGGCCTACAGTTTAGGTACTTTCTTTACAAATTTTTTTTCTCTGTACAATATTCACATTTTTAAACTGAATTTCAACAGAAAGTAAGAAACATGTACACAGACTTTCTGGAAGAAGAATATGCTCGGTTAAATACCCATTAACCCAATACTTGGATTTTTTTTTATATCTTTATCTTAAGTTGCTAATCCAATATAGAGTGGCCATAATTTATTTATTTTTTGATCCAGATGTATTCCAATGATCTATAAAAATATTTGTTAAATCATTTATATATATAATCTATTTAGTTTAAATTCTCATCTAATTGTGTCAAATTCTCACTCAAATACTCAAAATCTTTAATTTCTATAACCTTAGTTGTATCACATAGATTCTGCATTTAACCTATAAGTGTATAATATAAAAATTTAAATAAAATGTAAAATCTAAAAAAAAAAAAATTACTCAAACACCAACTTATAGGGCTAATTCCTGAAAATCCAACGATCCAATAAGTAACACAATGGCTTCCTTTAGGAAAACTTTATGTAGAATCACCTAAAAAAATTTGAGCCTGATTCAGCAGTCAGATCTCTTGTTATCATAGTTTTAAAGTGTTAACCTGGTCTAATGCAACTAGATATCCTCTTGGACCTAAACATAATCCACTAGTTCATAAAAGTAACTGTTAGGTCATCCATATAATTTACATAGATCAGATTTTCATCTAGTAGTGTTAGATCCTCACACAAATATTCATAACCTTCAATTTCTACAAGCCCGGTTGCATCATTCTTTCCAGGTTGGAGAGAACTCATTCTCGAGTTATTCTCTTTTTTTAGATAAGGTGTCAAGTGTTGAACATTAAAAACATCAGAAATCTTTAGATGGTTACGAAAACAAAGTTTATAAGCATTGTCATTTATCTTTTGCAACACATCACAATTGCCAATCTTTCTTGACTTCACATTGTTGTAGTCGCCTATTGAAATTTGTCATGGGTAAATATGACCCATACTAGATCACCAAACTTAGCCATCACTCTTCTATGATAAGTATCAGCCATGGCTTTATACTTGGCATTACTGCCAATGATTGTCTTTGTGACCTGCTTATGAAGACCATGCATTGTCTTTGTGACCTGCTTATGAAGACCATGCAAGTAATATACCATATCATCAGCTTAAACACTCAGTCCTTCGATACGAGGAACAAGCATCAACTTCAGCACTCCAAAAAGGTTCTTTCCATAAACGATCCAGCTCGAATGGACTCAGATAGATAGTCTGATTACGAGATCTGTTATATGCTTGCAGCAAAGTCAAATCTCACTATTTCAGCTTATCTCCCTCTAAACTCCACGACAAATTGCCAAGTCTTTGATTAACCACCTCCGTCTACCTATTTGTTTGAGGATAATATGTATTAATAAAATTCAGTTGAGTTCTCATCTTACCCTACAAACTCTTCTAAAATTTACTCATAAACTTCACATCTCTATCTGAAGTGATGGATCTAGAAATGTCATGTAAACGAACCATCTTGTTGAAGTAAAGATGGGCTATCTGGTATGTATCCATGGTCTTTATGTTGGTAATAAAATCACAAATGAAGAACATAAACAAAATAAAACAACAAATAAAGTCTGAGACGTGTATAGATATTGTCCTTAAGGATATTTCCTCAATAAAAAACTATCCCCTAGGATTCAACAGATTCTTCCTTAAAAAAATAATGAGAGGCGCATAAACAACAAAAGAATGAGTGAAATGAAACATCAGCAAGTTCAAGTGAAAAAAGTTTTAGCTCGGGTTCTTATTTCTTTATTCAAAGAGTGCATGGTCCTTATATAGGTTGTTAGCTTGTAACAACAAATAAGAAAATAAATAACATAATTAAAGCATATTTGTAGCTGTTATAATAATTTTTTTAAAATAAAAAAGTTGTTAGAAAAACACAACTCTTGCTTGTTGATCATTAATCTAGAATAAAAGATAGTTGTCCTTTTGATCGATTGTTGGCTATTACACATGCGTTTTAGCTTGTTGATCATTAATCTAGAATCCTGTGGGGTTTAAAATGGAAGCATTTGATCTTCGGTTCTTTCATTTTGTTCTTCACAAAAAATCAAATAATCATGATAATTGATTGTCGTGTTAATCTAATCTTAAAATCTTGTTTGAACATTGTTTTTACATGTCTTAATGCTCTCAATTTGACATAATTGAGTCTGAAATGAGATTCATGTTGTTGAGTTCTTCACCATGTTCTCCATAGATACTAACCTGGTATTAGAAATTTCAAAAATATACAAAAAAAAAAATCCTTATTGAAATACACACTTGTTCGAACATGTATATACTTGACCTGCACACATTAAACCCATGGATACAACCCAAAGAATTTAGCCAAGATTAATAAAGCTATAGCCCATATTTGAGTTCTTCAACATGTTCTCCATAGATACTAACTCGGTATTAGAAATTTCAAAAATATACAAAAAAAATTTCCTTACTAAAATATACACTCACATCCTTGTTTGATCATGTATATACTTGACCCGAACACATCAAACCCATGGATACAACCCAAAGAATTTAGTCAAGATTAATAGAGCTATAGCCATATTCATCCAAGAGAATCCAAGCAAAAGGAATTGGTCAAAGCCCAAACATCTCATAACCCCCTGCAATAACAAAAGACAACATATGGG
>Ga0307517_10012187_pt1 | contig 11836 bp, 13 predicted proteins | sample 23_EM_MG_FD_194515 | JGI IMG/M metagenome (GOLD analysis project Ga0307517, IMG submission 194515) | Populus trichocarpa ectomycorrhiza microbial communities from riparian zone in the Pacific Northwest, United States - 23_EM | ecosystem: Host-associated > Plants > Roots > Unclassified | place... | reverse complement strand
GTGTTCGAGGTCCCTGGCAACGGCATCACACGCCGACGCTGATGGTCGGGACATCCCGTTCCAAAAACGAGCTTGACTGTCCGGCTTTCCATACCCACGACCCGCGCGAATCGTATAATCCTCCATCCTCGGTCCAGACGCAAACGGGTTAGGCACAGACGACGAAAAAGGCTGTAGCGCATACGTCCTCTTACGCGCACCCTGCTGCTGCTGCTGCGTTGAATACCGTCCCCGCCCGACCGATTCATACCCTAACACATGCAGCGGCGGCGGATGCCCATCACCCTCGCCCTCACCCTCCGGATCCGGATCCCCCACCTTCGGCAACCTCCCCCCACCCAGAAACGTCGGCCGCTCGCTGAGGTCCTCCGGGAGGGACGTAGGGCCTTTCCCCATGAACGAGAGGATAGCGGCGGCTTCGAGTAGTTGGATTTGTTGGTGTTTCGAGAGGACGAATTTGGGTGCTTCGCGCCATTGTCGTGTGTGTTCCCGTCTGTGTTTGTTCAAGCAGTTTGGGTGGCGGTAGATCTGAATTCGTGATGTTTAGATCGTTTGTTGGAAGGTGGTGGTGGATATGGACAGAGAGAGCCTAGCGAGGGAGAGCGCGGCGCTCGAAGTTGGCGTCGTCCCGAGTCTGGACAAGATAATCAGTATACGATAAGTGGAACTGTAAAATTAATTTGAAGTAAGCAAATGATAAACAGATTTGGTAGGAACAGGAACAGAGGGCCAAGAAGTATGCACCAGCACAGACAAAAAAAGGAGAGAGAGGGAAAGAAGGCAAGAAAAGAAAAGAAACAGAAACGTACATCGAACGCACAGACGCCTCTCTTGCATCACTAAGTCTGCTCTTCGTCTTCGCCATGGAACCGAGCCTGCGATGGTGCTTGCCCACAGAAGACGCCCCTACACTGGTAGGCAGAGCCGGAATCGTATTCGTCGTAGTGGTGAACACAGAACTGGCTGCGCCTAAGGACTGCGCCACGCCAGAACCAGGTGTGTGCTCTGGGAGCGCGGGGATGAGAAGGGCGCGCTGTCAGCAGCCGCGATACTCAGCGAGAGCAAGCTGGTAATTGCATCGTATTGCTATGATGTCGTTTTTTCAGCGAAACCAAAGATTGAGAGTAAGGTGATAATTGTTGAGTAAGGTGATGTTATGTAAAATTTTATGGCAAGGTGCATGACGAAAGTGGGTGCTGTGCTGTGCTGTGCAGGTTGGTTGGGCGCAACGCGGAAATTCGGAACATGAACGTGGGTATGGAGCCCCCGAGAGAAATCCAATAGCCAAGGCAGGAAGGATATGAATACGCAAACGGGTCGGAGGTGTAGGGTTTGTAATTGCAATGCGAATGAACGAAGAACAAGGGGTGTACTGTAAACGCGCTTTCCTCAGAGATTGGGAACGGCTGTTGGCGCTCAAGGCAAGCACTTCAAGTAAAAGCTATGGATGCTCAGGGCAGGCGAATGAGAGAGGTGTGGCAGGTGTTTAAAATTTTGTCAATCGCCCATGATTTACTAAAGGGGGCCCGAACAAATAAAGCCAAACTTTCGCCCGCTTGAAGATCGGATCATCATGCATCATGCGTTATCTCTGCGATCATCACCAGTGGAATCACTATTTTTGGCTTGGTATTTGCAGCAATGGCTCGGAGACTTTCGTAGAACCGTACGTTCCTTGTCCTTGCCAGCGGACTGATGTCTTCGTCCAAGTTCACTCCTCCGAAGAGATTCCGTGGTGTGCGATACTGCAAAATTGGTGGCATTAAGAATATGCTTGATTAGGCCTTAGGCACTCGCGAGTGTGACAGTGCCGTAGTATATACTCACCGAATTTCTATTTCCAATCTCAACAGCAAGTATCTGGGGTCCTGCATGTCTAGTTCTTAACATCGAAATCACCAGTTCGCCTCCCATTTGCGCCTCTTAGAATGGCTGATACCATCTCCCAGCGCTACGATGTCGTCTATCACGCCCTCAACTCCCTCGGCAACGACCTACCCGACCCAATTGGCCAACCTATACAAACAGCGAGTGAGATCATGTCCACCCTTTGGACGTCCGGACAAAAACTAGTACAAAGCGATAACGCTTGGAAGCTTATGGTGGTCATGGTGCGCATGGCCCCGTTCCACTTCCCCAAAATTCTCAATCAATGTTGTCGAAGACTGCGCACCAAGATGCCCACAATTTTCTCGCGATTGTTGATTACGTTTCAAAGATTCTCCAAGTACGCATATTCCTCCGAATCGCAATGAAATAATTGTCGAACTTCCGATCTGTAGGTCCTTCCGAAAGCTTCTGAGGAAACGGCGCAGCTTCTTCGCGCGAGTGTGTTGGCGCTTTCCTCCGCCACGCAGAGCTTCAAGCATACCAAGATACCCGAGACCTGGGAGTCTGAAATAAACCGCCGCTGCCCTGTCAAGCTTGCCACTGCACTAAAATCGCCCTCTGCCACAATCGTCGCTCTCCTGGCTGCTCTTAAGCATAGCCTTACTCGATTGAGCGCCGCTTTGAGCGCGTGGGTTCAACCCGTGAGTCGTTTTCTATCTCGCTTTTCTGCAGCCCTTCATCTGGTTACAGCTGCCGGTCCTGAGACCCACTGTGCCACAAGGACTTCAGAGTGCCCGGCAGATTGCACGGCCTACCATCCGTGTTGGCCAATTCGACACGCGAAACGTCCGCTGTTGGCAAGGTGCTCGAGATGATACTCTTGCCGAAATCCATTTCCCTCACTCATATATCGCTCCTCCTCGTCTGCCGCACGGCTTCCGTTACCTCGATGCTGATCAGGGGAAAGGGCTTCATGTCAAGGCAACCATCGGAGACATACAGGAGGCGTCAGCCGTCTATCACGCTACATCTTGGGCAAGCACTACACTTTACAGCGCTGTTGTAACCTCGCTGAACCTTGCTCCTGCTAACATCGACTTCGATACCGGCGAGCATCGTCGCGATCTGGTGAACGATCCCTTATCGCCCGCCTCCGTGCCTATCCAGTTTGGACGCCCTTTTGTCACCCCTCCTAAGGTAGCCGTGTTCTTCAATCTCATTGACATAGATCCGAAGGATGGATGTCGCATCAGAACAACTACCACCAAAATTGACAACAAGGGATTTACTCTCACTATCGAGTCGTGGGGTGACACAGATCTCCGCTGCGCCCAGGCTTGCTGGATCGCCTTTCCAGAGGATCGCAAGCACGTCTTCCTTACTTCTGTCAACACGGCTCAGAAGGACGTCCCTCTGGTGGAGCGCAAGTGGAGCAAGGCCATCAACTTGACTCAGGTCAATTTTTGGAGAATGCCTGATGTCTTTGTAGCTTTGAATGAGCTCGATTTTGATGGGGGAGTCGGTCTTCGAATGAATGCCTACGTAGATAACGTCGCCACGAGTGGTCTGACCTGGCATCTTAAAACCTGGTCCGATTCGATCCTCCGTTCTGCTGGTGCTACAATTATCGCGGTTAATTGAATATCCAGGTGTCAGTGCCGTGTCTGGTACGTCACATGCAAGTCTCATTCCGTTCGGTTCTACCGCTGAAATCTTTGTCTTACGACTAGTGCTTCCCCAGCTTGAATCACTCGTATCTTGTATTGACATACATAACTTCTTGTGGTTGCTACGCCCTTTGTACAATGCCCGTTCACTGGGGATATATCTGATTTACGAAATGCATCCCATGCTGAGCGCAAATCACTCTAGGGAATCACCCAACTTCCTGTCCAACTTGGGCCGAAGTTGGAACCGAAGTTGGCACCAAGTCAGGCTACCGTGAACCACCCTAAAAGGTAGTGTTTTCCCAAATTGTCCGCTGATGTCGAAGACTATCGCGCAGACTAGGAATCGCATCAGGAATCCTCAGCCAGTTGACTTTTTCACTTTTTTTTACTGGAGATGAGTCCCAAAGAGGCTGTCCCCCTTTCACCGTACCCATCGTTCCGAAGTTTCTCGGAGGGACTTCAAAAATTGGGGTCCCTTCTTTCCGATGTTCACTATCTTGTACCTATCTCGCGTTCGCAAAAAGAGTCATGACGGCTTGATAGGGAATGCTTGTGGTTCAACAATAGAGAGTCGGGTGGCTGGGGGCTTTCCGCAACAAGTTTGTGTCGAAGCAAAAGAGTAGTTATGAAAGCAGGGATCTAACATCGGAGACGGATACCGGATTTGATTTACTGGCTACCATATTGGGGGACGGAATACTTATCGCTAGATGATCAAGGGAGGTCTTCGAGTCAGAGGCGCCGCATCTTAGAGATCTAGGGTTGTACACTCGAGCTGGGGACCAGTGGGGGCTCGATGCTCTAGGCCGGGTTCATTTCGGGTTCATTTGCTTTGGCCGCATTGAACTGGTGCTTTGTTAGGATGGACTTTAATTGGCCTTGGCCTCCAATCGATGGCGTCGACAGTATCCAGTTGTCAGGCGGACATCAGGCTGCAGGAGATCCCCGGGAACGGCCCTCTGAAAGGAACCCCATGGCGATCTGAGGGCTGAGAACTGTAAATCTGATGATCCAATGCTTTCCCTTTGTTTTCATTCTTATCTAAATGTCGGAAGACCTGAAGTCGTTTAGTCGGCGAAATTTCATTTCCAATTGACACATGCGAAAAATACACCAGAAATTTCTGCCTCATATCGATCCCAAGACGTCAAGGAAGGGCCCGAGGGGCAAGGTGGTGGTACAACGTTCGTCAGAAGACGCCTAACATGCACGCATTTATTGAGCAGCTACAGGGTCAAGAAAGGATATTAGATTAAGTAGTGCCTCAAAGTATCGAAGTACTCACCGCACGAGCTCTCAGTTGACAGCAATGATGGTGACGCCGACGGAGTAGAGATATTTGTCGGATTCAACGAGACACATCAAATCGCTCATCGTAACCCTCTCCACATGGACATTGATGCTGAGATGGGCATTCCATCTGAAATGTAGCGTGTGTAACGCGACGAAGACACTTGGGATCTTCCAAAATGCGACATCACTCGCAAAGGGGATGGCTTTGTTATACCTAACCATCTGGGTCGAGGAAATGTCCGGCATATTTAGGGACGAGGACAGGTTTGACATATTGAGGGAGGTGCTAAAGATATGCTCGCGGTCCGCTGGATAGGCGATCCAGCAGGCTTGGGCACTGCCGACGATGGGCTCGGCCGACGACTCAATGGTGAGCAGGAACCCCTTTGCGTCAATTCTGCTGGCGGTAGCGCTGATGTGATATGTTGCTGATGCCTGCAGCTGGGAGCTTATGGGAAGGAGGTTGAAAAAGACGACAACTTTGGGAGGCGTGACGAACGGCGGTTCAAACTCGATAGGTACAGAAGGGGCGGCGTTATATCCTGTCAATGCAAGGCGAGCCTCACCGGTGAGGAAATCTACATCGGAGGGAGCAAGATTGAGCGAGTTAATGACAACCATGTCAAGTGCGATGTCGGGCGAGGTTTCAACGCGATAGACGGCGGAGTCATTTTTGATCTCTTTGACGGTTGACTGGACGTAGGATTTATGATGATTATCAATTTGCTGGAGATTTCTAGTGCGAGGGCAGGTAATCTGATAAAGAGGAGCCAGTTGATTATTACGGGACCAGGGATTATCGGTGTCAGCGAGCGACCACTCTGGAAGGATAGTGACAAAGAGGCTGCTGAAGCCATGCGTTAGACGAGGGGAAGCGACATGTCGAAAAGGAAATTTGAGGGTGCTTTCGTAGTTGTCACTGCCTCCGAAGGGCTGATATTTCAGAGGACCACATTTGATTCGACTTACTGTCGGCATCGAAGGGAATCCGACGGCGGAGGATGTTGTTGAATACTGGTCGTCGCTGGTGCTTGGAAAAAAGGACAGCAATGGAAGGCTACTCAAGCCAGAACTCAAGCAATCAGGTTTTTAAAAATGAGTTACAATGGCCAACGCGCCGTTTCAGTCGTAGTCAGGAGATGTTCTCCACAATGCGGGCATAGGACTAGGACGAAAGGTGGAAAGTTCCATGAAGTAATGGTATAGTAGACCCGATATAGAGCCTAAGAAAGCGATACACAGTATGAGATCTATCGGATACCAAACTTCAACTGACTGGTGTTCGAAACCGCGTGACTTTTCATCGTTCCATCGGGTCGAGAGTAGTTGAACTTCTAGAGTTTACATTGGACGTTGGCTCCTCCCATGACTTTTCCGGCCCCTCGGAGCTTAAAGTTACAACCCCTCCTTTATCCGATCACATCAGAGATTCAACGGCCTGGTGAACGCTAAAGATCTGGGGTAATCTAGATATGGCATGCTCCACCTGAGTTGGCCGTAGTAGTGCAATAAAAAGTGTAACTGTAGATTAGTGAAAGTGCAAGATACACTGTAATTGTAGTCATTGGTGGTGCACACTTCTACAGGCTGTGGTAAAGGTATGGCCCCGTCTCATATAGTGCACTACATGTTTCCTTCTCTCCACTGTGGTGCACTACTCTTCCCCTCTCCTCAGCCCACCCTCCATGTGCCGGACATCGGTGCTCGTTCTCCCTACCCAGGTCCTGGCGCACGCCGCGAGGGCCGTTTGATGCGCACCATATGTTTTCGACTGGATTTAAATATAGATAACCTATGAATAGCACTCATACGGTGGTTCAGGGTGGTTCGCCTCAGTGCCAGTCGACCCGGCTCGCTGTCATGGAATACATATAAATTATCCCTCAATCTTGCCTGGTATTGGCGTGCCGTTCCTCCTAGCAGGGAATCCGAGATCCCTCTTCAAGAAAGGTTCGCTCACGTAGTGGGCCATTGCTCCAATTAATCCCAGCCGCAAATTTGTTTAAATTCTATTTTCCTACCTCCTCAAGTGATACAGGCATCCGACCACTATTTTCCACATGGATGGATCCCTCGCTGGGAGGCATTTTTGTTACGGTAGTGCTTGGGTAGTGCACTATTTCTCCGTTACAGTATTTTACGATGTCCTAGTAGCCTCTAAGAATAGATTTTCCAGCGGGAGCCTAGCTGAGCCTAGTGCACTATTCCACAAGTACGGTATTGCACAATTCTTTAGTAGCCTCCGAGAATAAATTGCCATTCACTCTGGGCCTTGTGCACTATTCCACAGCGCCGGTATTGCACAATTTCGTATTGAAATATTTTCTCTTCCAGGTGTACTTTCCAAAATTCATGCGTCATTTGCTTGTTTGACACCACATAATGTAGTTGAAAAAGAATACATAAATAGTTCAACATTAGGTAGATCATCAAGACAACACGAAGATAAGTCACATCCTCAAAACATACCACAGGAGTTAAATGTCCAAACCAGATAACCTCACACAGGAACGCCGCCTTCATTACTTATTATGGACTTTTGCGAGCGGTGTCGAATTCTTCTCTGCCACCTTGATGCCCCATGTTTCTCTCTCCTCTATCAGAGCGACAGCATGACGATCAGATTACCACCACGTTGATTGCCATCCCACCCTGCTCATCCCGCCCCATGTTCAGAAAATGAGGCCAAGATGCTGAGATGATAGGTGCGCTACCCCTCACTCTTCTTCCTACAAACCCACCTCACTTACCCTATCTCAGCCAACAAAATGAATGTTGAGCGTGACCATCATGGGCCCTCCACACATGTCTGGCCCTCATTTTCTCACTCATTCACAACTGAAAAAGGTTCAAAGCAGGAATGGCTAAAGCGACCCCCGGAGCACCAAAGAACACCAGGTATAAAGGGTTTTTTTTTTGTGCGTTTGAAATGCAGCGTTTCCAGTGTCCACCCCCCCTTCCAAACCTTCATGCTCGCAAGCTACAATACAAATGCCTCACAATGCCTGCCGGAACCAGACTAGAATGCAATGAAGCACATGGTACCAGCTACCAGTGCCGAGACGGCAAAGCATGCAGGTTGGAGAAGTGTGGGCACCATGGATGATGGGGGCCTCCAACCACTCTCGGCTGGACAAGGGGTGTTGATGAGTAGCGTTAGCTCAGGTGTCCCTACCTTTCTCGCATTACTTATCCGAGCATGGAGAGAGTGTTTGATTTTAAAAATGTAACTTAGGGAATGAAATTGACTAGATGTCTAAGGATACCCACTTCACTGAAGAGCAGGATCAAGATTGATGTGTCTGACTATACTGCTATTGGAATGACATGGAAATATATTGACTGAGCCGGACTCGAACCGACGTCATCAGCTATCATGACCGACGCTCTACCATTAAGCTATCAGTCTTAATGGTAGATTCCGCCCCAGGGGTTCATTACTCCCCTGTCCTGTGGGGTTAGCACAGAGGTCCGAGAGAACCCAGTCCAACAACTGCGACAATGTGGATATGATATTCTCGGGTTTATATAACTGTCGTAGCATAGCCAATGTCTGAGCGGGTACAAGTACCCCAATATAGTTTGTAGATCTCTCCCCCGAGCCAGCGATCAAATTTGAGCAAGGTATGTTTTGGCAGCTGCGACAAAGCTGCGAAATAGAAATACTTGAAGTATGCCCATGGCTGGCACTTGTAAGCAAGGAATATCATTGACATGAGAAAAGGGCCTCAAATTCATGAGGCCCTAACTAACCCTGTGTCAGGTAGGCTCACTTGCACACCATAAAACACCAAGATCTTGAAGCGATAACTTAGCAACTTGCTTGTTGCTCACTTGCCGAAACTGTCGTTCCCATTTCCACTCCCTCTTATTCCAACGCAGCCTGTTGACTGGTATATATTTCAAGGCAGACATACAAAGAGGCTATATTCCAAATATGGGGTGGAGAAATCGAGTTTTGCTCAAGCTACAGAAAAATTCCATGTTTTCGGTTGCGATTTCAGTAGGTTATCTATAACTGCTGTGATTGGCTAGCACATGTCTAAGTTTCAAGTTGAGGGGATTACACATCCTGCCTGCCTCTAAAAATTACATAGCATTAAACTACCAAAGGTTTCCGAGTCCTGGAGAAGAACCCAGGTGATTTGGGCCATATCTGAGTATTTTATGGGGCCAGCCAACAATATCTCAGCAGATGCTTATTCGTAAGATGATTGGCTCTTGCAAACGGCCCGGGGCGCCTTCCTGTAGTTATTAACCCAGAAACCCTGATCCTGCGAAGTACTTATACAGTGCGTAGGCTGCTAGTTGACAGCCATCCTCATCAAGTCTTCATTTTCCTCGAAAGTTGGGTTGAATCGCCAAATTCCAATTTTAACAAGGTGGCCCTTTTTCAGTGCCTTCAAGCCAGCCTCATGATGAGGTCCGTCACGCTCCATGCTTTCCATTCAAGCAAGGTCCTTCCCAACAGCCACCACAGAGTCGACGTTGGTGGGGCTACTAGTAGTAATGATATCGATCCCTTCGACGACACTTCATCTCACTTTGGGGTGTTCCTGCTCATGTCATGGTCAAGCATCTGGCAGTGCATATACAGAAAATTATTGACAACCCTGTCCTTGCATACCAGGACAATTCTACACATAACACAGCGTTCTAAGACATTGTAATAACAAATTACCATCAGTTACTAACTGAGGTGCCAGCAAATGAACTTCGTCGTCGTATGTGTGAGGCGGTATTCCAATAACAGACTCATCAGCGCACCACTTGAGCCACACAAAACATAATCCTTTCTGGGAACCCACTAAGAAATTGTGCTATATCATCTCAATGGGATAGTGCTTGGGTATTGCGCTAATTTGAACAAAATACAACCAATTCTATGAGCCTACTAAGAAATAGTGCAACACCGTCACGACGACATAGTGCACTAGAGGGGCAAAATATAATTTATTCTGGGAGTCTACTAAAAAATTGTGCAATACCGTCACGACGGAGTAGTGCACTAAGTGGGCGGGGACAAAATACGATCCGAGTTACAACCCTGGTTTGTATTGATGAGGGAGCCATGGGAAACAAATGGGAATGAACATATGAAAAACATAGAAGAGTGTTGACGAACGCAGTCTATCTGCTAGGACAATGGGCTGGTAATCGATACCCATGAGGGGTGGATGGTGCTACATGTCTGCCATGGTTCACAACTGGGTCGACTGCCACCAAGATGAACCACTGCTTGAGTGGCAACAGGTTGAACCAGTGGCAGTGCGTGAAGCTATTCATAGATTATCTATATTTACACCGCCAGAAACATACCAAAGCGCATCAACTGACGCTCGGGGCGCACCCCAGACCGGAGTAAGCACCAAGGCCTGGGCCACAGAGGGTGGGCTGGGGGAATGGGAGGAGTAGTGCACTATCGAGGAAGGGAAGGAACATGTGGTACACTACAGGAAGGGGAGAGGAACCTCCCTACAGTCTAACCCCGCACTGTAGAATAGTGCAATATCAACATCTACAATTACAGTGTATCTTGCACTTTCATTAGTCTACAGTTGTACATTTTATTGCATGATTATGGTCGATACAGCTCCATGCTCAGAATTCATTATGCCTTGCCAGATCCTCTGAGACTGTCTCCTCCAGCGGCCCTTGCTCTGTTAAAGCCGACATTGGCACTCGGATTCCCCTTCTTACAGCTGGTTTGAAATCGCCATTCTCCAAGAAACCCAGCCCTCAGAGCCTCGCGTTATAAAAAACGAGGAGCTAGTTACGAGTCCTATTTATAGGATTCGTCCTTACTGCTGTTTGCATAATTTTGTGAAACTCAACTTTTTTTGTGTGAGCTCACGTGAGGTTTCCCCAAGGGGGTTCCGGGATCAGAATACCGGACTGGACCCTGGTTGGTTGGTTGCCACCAGAGGCTCGAAAAAAAAAAAGGACATCATCAAAATTTTTGCCCTCTAAGGCCCGTTTGAGCACCAATGATAATGTAATGTCAATTATATACTACACGGAACTCTACAGCACACAAAAAATGTGAACAAAGAGTGAAATTTATTACCAATAGTACCCAACTTCGAGGTCGGAGAGATAAAAAGAATCTGGGAGAAAAGGAAGAATGTATCAGTCAGACAGTGCAAAAAATTGAACATCGCACCACTTGAGATATCTGATGCTCATTGCTCATGCAACCCGATTTCCGAGAGCTCAGATGTGCATGCACAGACAACGGGTGGTGACCAGGAAGAGATGAACAAAGGCCCGGGTGCTCTTGGGGAGGAAATTGATGAGAGCGGTTTGGATAGACAACAAGGTGGTGAAAATGACAGTCAACAGAACCACCAGGACAGCGATGTGCGAAGCTTGCACGAATCTGAAGCCCTCCTAATGGCGGCGATTGCAGTTGAATCTAATCCAACAACCATGGATCCTCGAACTGATCAGGCAGCAGCTGGTGTGGTAAGCGTTTTTAACATGGGTAAACGGTTGAAGTCATACTCACCTTGAAAACTCAGTTGGATATGTCACCTCCTTTGGGATCAGAGAACGGATCCCTCTGTGTTGGCCAACCATTGTTACAGACAAATGTTCCTGCAATAAGTGAAGGCCCTCGCCGCATGGAGGTGCAACCAAGCGGGCGGGTTTCCATACCCATGTCGATCACTATACATAGCATCTCATTGAATATCTGTAGTAATACATTGAAAGTCATACATTTTATATAGGTAAGTTACTGTAAATAGGGATGTTCAAAGCTCAGCTATGCTCGTAGCAGTATTTTGTAGCAAGGCATAGCCATCAGCTTATATAACATATAATTGAGAGTCTGCTTTGAGCAATGTCACAGCAGATTGTCTGCGATTAAGTATGGCTCGCACATTGTTACATATCTTCACAATGTCATCCAAACCACTTCAGTGACCCCCCTCTAGATTGCTCTTAGCAATGCAAACTCTAGGATTTGGCATTGCTAAGAGGAACTGCAAAACCTTTTTTTTACCTCAAAATAATGTCAATAAAAAGCTTTTTTAAATTGT
>Ga0307517_10012186_pt1 | contig 11836 bp, 7 predicted proteins | sample 23_EM_MG_FD_194515 | JGI IMG/M metagenome (GOLD analysis project Ga0307517, IMG submission 194515) | Populus trichocarpa ectomycorrhiza microbial communities from riparian zone in the Pacific Northwest, United States - 23_EM | ecosystem: Host-associated > Plants > Roots > Unclassified | place... | reverse complement strand
GACTGTTATCGCCGGAAAGTCCGCGTTCAAACCTTTTAACGGTGGGGTGGGGGTTTCGAAATTTGGACGAACATTTCTCAATCTATTCATTTGATCAGATATGACTTCAGCATTCTTGTTAGGGATGTGTAACAATTACACCCGGAACTATGATATAAACAGAAACGGTAAGAAATTGTTCATATGAGCAACCGATTCAAAATAGCCATGAATTTTGATCTGATTACTGGGTTGGTTTGAATTTTACTAGTGTACAAAATTGAACTTGAGCTGAGCCTTTACAGATGTTACAAATTTATTCGCTGCTCAGATTCACCAAATTGCACTCCCAATGCTATCAAATTTGCCTTGGAAATTTCAAACTATTTTTTAGACTTTTTCTTTAATTTTAGATTTGAATTTTATTATTTTTCCTAATTGGTTGTTTCCTAGTTATTTACGAATGTCTCTTTTCATATTTGATGAGACTTTTGCCGAATAAAACTGTAGACTTGTACAACTTTGATTGTATTTTTATCTAGTCTTAGAGTTGATCAGACATGTGTCAAACACAACTTCATAGCTTTCTCCGCGTCAATCACTGTAAAAGTCATATGGATCTTAGGGAACCTCCCTCTCATGACACCAACATTTCTGGAGTTAACTGCTTGCTAAAGTTTCAGAGCTTAATTTGAATATGTATCCTTTTCACAGGCTAGCTACTAACCTGTTTTAAGAAGATGACTAACCTGTTTTAAGAAGATGAGATGAGAACGAGGGTATTCTTTAATTTCCTCTATTAATTAGTATATTCTGTTTTAAATAGCTGATACAGAAGGCAGGTAAATATTCTTTTAAGAGATTGGAAGAGTCGAGAGTTTGGTGTGGAGGTGGTTTTGGTTATTTTGGTAGAGCCCTAATAAAAAAAACATGTATTTTTAATTTTTAAAGATGTGGTTTTTACTTAAAAAAATTATAATTTTTTTTTAAAAAAAGTCACCCCCACCTACCTCTAAGTAAAACACTAACTAAACCAACGATATTCTTAGCTTTCTTGTAACCTAGCTCATACTAACCATGCAATATCCCCGTTTGGTCTCTGACGTTGAAATGAGGGCAAATGTCATGTTCAAAATTAATGACAGCTTGTCCTCGATCAGAAGGAAGAATATTAGGCAACGCGTACACCTCCATTTGTTTCTTAGCCAAACTGGATGCGCTTAGCAACCTGAATATATATATATATATATATATCTTTTATTACTTGAATATGCTTTTTTGTGGTCACAAAAATGAAATTAGCTTTTCTTTATTATTAACATATATACCTTTCTGTACTTCAGATAATGAACAGCATTGTTTTAAAATCTAGACAGATAAGTTAATTTGAAACTCAATTAATATCTAGGGTTTACTTAAATTGATTTGAATTAAAAAAAAAATCAATCAATTTATCTAGTTAAAAATCCATGTTAACCCAATTAATCTAAAGTTGTTCAAGATATCATTCTGTTGACTTTTAAAAAAATAAGATTTCTTGTTGAAATAAAAAACAATAATGTAGAAAATATTTTTAAAACTTGGACTAGTTTTACATATCGACCTAACCGATCCGGAGCTTGATCAGTCCAGATTGAGAAAGAAAAAGAAAAAAACTTGATTGACCCGATTATAAATCTAGATTGACCCGGTAAATCATTTACCTGGTCAAAATCCAAGCATCACTTTAAAAAAATAAAAAATATTTAGTTTTGAAATTTTTTTTTATAAAAAAAAAATCAGTTCAACTTTCATGTCAGGTTATTAAAACTATGATGGAGAGTGGAGTCGTCCCTTTTCATCCCACACACGTAGATATCATCAGTGCATGACTAAACTGATATAAACTTGGTTTTTGTTGAGACAAGACACTCCTAGCTCCTTTGAAAACATACAGAAGCAGGAGTACTGGATGACTAGTTCTTCAAAAATAATGACATCCATCCACAAAAATATTGTTTGATAGGTTAGTGAGACTGGCGGCCAAGGGTTTAACTCTGTGTCCGAGTTGTTACAGAAACCATTGCTAGCTTTGAAGGCACACAATACCAATAAATTCTGCGAAAACTGGTAGTTTGTAAAGTTATCTTGTTCTTTCATCTATTGTTGGTTGATCTTGGACTAGTAGTTAGATTTGTGCCACTGTAGAAGAAAGAGTGTTGGCACTTCTGTTTGTCTCTTTATCTTACAGTTCCTTGAATTAACAAGCATCCTTGAATGTTTGGCCAGGAAAAGATACGGATAGCTCTTTATGTCAACAAGGCAGCATTGCATTTCATCGAGGGTATAATCTTTATTAGATGCAGTAACATTTTATTTATTCCAATTCTGTTTTCTTTCTGAATCATATGGTTTTATCTGATACAGCTGCTAAAGTAGTTGAGCACAAGCTCTCAGACAATGTCAGGCAAACTGGTTTTGGCATTGGACCGGATGAACTAGCAGCGCTCGCTCGGTCCCATGATATCAATGACTTGGAATCTCATGGAGGAGTTGAGGGATTGGCCAGAGAAGTATCTGTTTCCTTGAATGATGGGGTTGTCTCAAGTGATATATCTCTTAGGCAAAATATATACGGCTTCAACCGATATGCTGAGAAACCTGCCAGATCTTTTTGGATGTTTGTATGGGATGCTTTGCATGATTTGACGTTAGTTATTCTGATGGTGTGTGCTGTGGTCTCCATTGGTGTTGGTATTGCAACTGACGGTTGGCCGAATGGAATGTATGATGGGGTGGGAATAGTAATATGCATTTTGCTAGTAGTGATGGTCACTGCAATCACTGACTACAGGCAGGCCTTGCAATTCAAGGTCCTGGACAAGGAGAAGAAGAATGTTATTGTTCAGGTTACCAGAGAAGGGATCAGACAGAAGGTTTCTATCTTCGATTTGGTGGTTGGAGATGTTGTTCATCTATCAATTGGAGATCTGGTTCCTGCAGATGGCATTCTTATATCAGGCCACAGCTTATCAGTTGATGAATCCAGCTTGTCAGGAGAGAGTGAGCTAGTGGACATAAATAAAAAGAGGCCCTTTCTTCTATCAGGTACCAAAATACAGGATGGGTCTGGTAAAATGCTGGTGACAGCAGTCGGTATGAGGACTGAATGGGGTACGTTGATGGTTCATCTGAGCGAAGTGGATCAAGATGAGACACCATTACAGGTGAAGCTTAATGGAGTTGCAACTATTATTGGGAAAATTGGTTTGGCTTTTGCTGTGATAACTTTTTTGGTTCTGCTGGTACGGTTTCTATTGGTGAAGGCAGACCACCATGAGATCACAAAATGGTCTAGTAGTGATGCTTTGAAGCTTCTAAATTTCTTTTCGATTTCTGTAACCATAATTGTTGTTGCAGTTCCTGAAGGGCTTCCATTAGCAGTGACACTTAGTCTTGCATTTGCAATGAAGAAACTAATGCACGATAGAGCACTGGTGAGGCATCTTTCCGCATGTGAAACAATGGGTTCTGTTTGTTGCATTTGCACAGATAAAACTGGAACATTGACTACAAATCATATGGTGGTGAACAAAATATGGATCTGTGAAGAAACAAAATCAATACAAACTAATAGCAATAAAGATTTATTAATGTCCTCTTTCTCAGAAAATGTGCATGGAATCCTTTTGCAATCTATATTTCAGAACACAGGATCAGAGGTAACCAAGGGAAAAGATGGAAGGGATAACATTTTGGGGACGCCGACGGAGACAGCAATATTAGAGTTTGGATTAATTTTAGGAGGCGAGTTTAAAACATATCATAACGAATCTGAGATAGTGAAAGTTGAGCCTTTCAACTCAGAAAAGAAGAAGATGTCTGTGCTTGTTTCTCTTCCTAACAACGGTGGGTTTCGAGCATTCTGCAAAGGTGCATCAGAAATAATTTTGAAAATGTGTGACAAGATGTTAACTGCTGATGGAAAAGCTGTGCCGCTATCTGAAAAGCAAAGACAGAAAATCACAGATGTCATAAATGGTTTTGCCTGTGAAGCTCTACGAACTCTATGCTTGGCTTTCAAGGATATGGAGAATACTTCTGGTGCAAATAGCATGCCTGACAATAACTATACATTAATCGCTGTCGTTGGAATTAAGGATCCTATACGCCCTGAGGTGAAGGAAGCTGTTAAGACTTGTTTAGATGCTGGAATTACTGTGCGTATGGTCACTGGTGACAATATCAACACTGCAAAAGCCATAGCTAGGGAATGTGGCATCTTGACAGATTATGGCCTGGTAATTGAAGGGGCAGATTTCCGTTGTAAGAGTCCTCAGGAGTTGGAGGAGATAATACCAAATCTTCAGGTCTTGAAACTTCTTCAAAGCTTCAATAACTTACTCTTAATCAAGTGTAAAACTTTCTAAAATGTTTAATCGGTAATGCAGGTTATGGCCCGATCATCACCTTCGGACAAGCATAAATTGGTGACTCAATTGAGGAGTGTATTTAAGGAAGTTGTGGCAGTGACTGGAGATGGTACTAATGATGCTCCAGCCTTGGCCGAGGCAGATATCGGACTTGCTATGGGCATAGCAGGAACAGAGGTTTGTTAATGTCCTGGCCCTCCTGGATTTTCCCTTTCTCATTCCCTTTGATGTCTGTTTTAGGTACTTCTATTAGGCAGTAACTCAGCATTTTTCTCCTATTTCCTGCAGGTTGCAAAAGAAAGTGCTGATGTTATTGTAATGGATGACAACTTTAAAACTATAGTGAATGTTGCAAGATGGGGTCGATCAGTTTATATTAACATTCAGAAGTTTGTTCAGTTCCAGTTAACAGTCAATGTTGCTGCTCTCATGATAAATTTCATTTCTGCGTGCATCTCTGGCTAGTTCCTTTGCATCCCTAACCTCTTAAGTTCTAAATGTTAGGCCTTAAGGACCAGTGCTTGGTGAAATAGCAAACTGTTAACTTTTAATCAAAAGGATGCAGCATTGAGAATCTAGAGCAGTCAGTTCATTCAAAATTGTTGAAGGATAAGATTGTCTCTAAATTCTCCTTTCCAGGACGCTTGTTTTGCAGAACTATAACTGGATAATGTCTTTTGACTGATTTTTGTTGGATTTTGAACATGTGCACTTCTAGATACATGACTAAAAATGGTGAAATAATTTGCAGGCGATGAGCCATTGACCACTGTTCAGCTGCTTTGGGTGAACTTGATCATGGACACTCTTGGTGCGTTGGCATTGGCTACAGAACCTCCTCATGATGGACTGATGAAAAGACCTCCAATTGGTAGGAATGTAAACATAATCACCAAGACAATGTGGAGGAATATCATTGGACAAAGCATCTATCAAATAAGTGTCCTTGTCATCCTCCAGCTTGATGGGAAACATCTACTGAAGCTTTCTGATTCAGATGATACTAAAATCCTGAATACTTTCATATTTAATACCTTTGTGCTTTGCCAGGTACCATACTTTGATCTTCAATTTCTTCAGCACTACAACATCTCGTAGAAGTTTATCACTAAATATTCAACATATGTTCAGGTGTTCAATGAAATAAACAGCCGAGATATGGAGAAGATAAATGTGTTCAAAGGCATCTTTAGTAGCTGGATTTTCTTGGCTGTCATGTTCTCCACAGTTACTTTCCAGATTGTAATAGTTGAATTCTTGGGCACATATGCTAATACTGTGCCACTAAGGTGGGAATTATGGTTGGCCAGTGTCTTAATCGGAGCTGCAAGTTTAGTCATTTCTGTCATCCTGAAGTGCATTCCTGTTGGAACAAACAAAGATGACAACACTGCCAAGCATCACGACGGTTATGAGCCTCTTCCTAGTGGTCCAGATATGGCCTGAGAATATATGATGGATAAACTCATGAAGGGTCTAAAGCAGAATTCTGTAGGCAGCATGAAATGAAATCAGCAGCCAAAACCAAGCTGTATATAATATTGATGACGCTTGGTCTTATTTGCACTTTGCAGGTATAGCTTAAACACATATTTCCTTCTATTATTTGAAGCAAGGTCCTGTAAATGAAATGACAAACACCAATCCAACATTTTTCCAATACCTCAATCTTTGTTGTATTGCAGTTTGCTTAGATTGCCTGCTGAGATCATGGCAGATACGGCAAAAAATTGTATGTTTAGAGTAGGAAACTTGAGGGATTTGTTTACAAACACTGCAAGTTTGATTCATGAAAGATCATTGTGAGTTTCATTTTATCAAAATCGTGTCATTTATAGACGGATGAGAAAACAATAAATCTGCAATACAAAAACTGAAGGATTTGAACCCTTTATTATTATTATTATTATTATTTTTTCTTGAACCATTTGATTACTTGCTGAAATCATGTTGTTCAGTTGAGAAAGGAAGTTTGGAACAGACAGTAACTAGCATCTAAATACAGATGGGGAAAAGAAGAGTAATTTATTGACTGCAGCACCATGTTACATGACAACGTGCTATCATGTCTCCAGTAAAAATGGAACCATGCAGCTGTAGAACTTCATGGATGGTATTTTTCCCATACACTGCTGAATAATTGAAGATTAGGTTTCGATAATGATCAATCAACAGAAGTTACAAACTCTCCAATTAATTGTATCATCTCTCTATGCGTCTCTGTGTCTCGTTCTCTTCAAACATTTTATCAGACATCAAGTAGCTCACAAAACATTTATAAAGATTGGGGAAGTGTCAGCCCTGTCTGTGTTGGAATAAGAACCCAACCAATATGTGTCTAGTCTCTGGACATAACTTTGTCTTGCCATTGATGTAAAATCCTGCATTCTTTCCCCTTACTCATCAGACTTGCAAACCCAATCAGTGAACATACCTAAACACTGGTTTGTAGTTGAAACTATGTCTTCACAGAAAATGTGACGCTAGATAAAAGTCCCAAGAGTGTTAAACTAAGTTTTTTATCCCCTAATTACGCTTCCATGGCCAAGACCAGTTCATTTACATGTTCACCTACACTTCCATTTTCATCTCCACGACAAGATTCCATGACAAGGGCTTCCCAATCATCTGCACAGAACATCATCTGTCTCTTCTCCATCTCCTCCAGAACAAAGCAAGCACCATCAAGGTTTCCAGACCTCACAAGGCCAACAACCAAAGAACGGAATGTTTCAACACGTGGAAAATGCCCACTTGTCAACATTGCATTCAGAACCTTTAGACCTCCCTCAAAGTCCCCAACCCGGCAAAACCCATCAACCAGCATTCTGTAAGTAGCAGCATTGGCTTCACAACCTCCAACTTGCATTTCAAACAAAACTTCATAAGCATCAGCCGCTCTACCCTCCTTACAAAGATAATTGATCAATATATTGTAAGTGACAACATCCGGCTTCATATGCCTCTTCTTCATTTCATGAAGCACAGATTTTGCTTCGTCAATCTTCCCTCTCTTCCCAAGATCACTCATCAAAACACCAAAATTCACAACTGTAGGTTTACACCCTCTATATTCCATATCAAACATCATCTTTTTAGCCTCATTATGCTCACCTATCAAGCACGAACCTTCCATTAACAAAGCAAATGTAATCGCATTGGGACGTTTTCCTTTCTTAATCATATCCTCTAACAAACCCTTTGCTTTATCCAACTCACCATTTCTACACAAATACCCAATAAGACTATTATACGTCACAACACTCGGTTCCACTTTCCTCTCAAGCATTTCATCAAACACCTTGCTCGCTTGCTCCCACTCCCCCTTCTCGAGCCACCCTTTAATCATTACATTAAAAGCAACGGAATTCAAACGGAACCCCATTTCATAACCCTTATCAAACAACTCATTGGCCTCAAGAAACCAACCATTATCAACAAGAACATTAAGCAGACTATTCAAAGACTGAGATGTACGGACACAGTTAAACCGGGTCATTCTATTAAAAAGCTCAACAGCCTTATGGACCAATTGGGCTTTTCCGTAATGTTGAAACAAAGCAATGAAAATGGTTTCTTGACAATGAACATTCTTATCTTCTACATAACGAAGAACTTCCTCAACAGCGCCAAAATCCTGGCAACGTGCGAGTTTGTATAAGAGAGCAGCGTATGAAGGGTAGTCAGGCTTAAACCCCCTTTGGAGATACTCATGAAATAGAGTTAAAGCCTCAACTGGGTCTCGTGCTTCTTTCACATGGTTCACAAATGGTGCATCATTGCGATTTCTCGAGCTTGTTTTGTGACCCTTTCTTCGATGTCTTGGTTTGGCTTTGGGTTTGTTGAAGGGGAGAGTTCTGTATTGTTGAAAAAAAGTGTGACGCCAGAAATGGTGGGTTTTGGTTGGGTTTGAGAGGATCATTGCTTTTAGTTGGATCAAAATCCATCAGGACAAAGAGTTGTTTTCTTGGCCCTTTTTTCCATTGATTCTAAAACTGCAATTCCTGTTCTGTTTTTCTGATGGAAGACAGGGTGTGTTTATTCCGCAGTGTGATAATAATTATTTTGTAAAATATTTTTTTATTAAATTTTTTTTATATATATTAACGTATCAAAATAAAAAAAAATAAAAATGTTTGCAAATTAGTTTTCCTTTATTACATATAAAATTTGAAAGAAAAAACTTTCGTCCTATATTATTCCGAAATTTTAAATTACATTTCTTTTTCATTTTTATAGAATCAATTCATCGTCTAACACTATGCTATTCTCTCCCCTGAAATCTTGTTCGATTGTGTGTGTATGTATACAAAGAGAGAGAGAAATGAACAGTAATAATTAAATTAAACATGAGATTAATGAATTTTAATAGCAATATTTGGCATCATAAACGATGGGAACAGAAGTCGAAAGAAAGGGAAATCTTAATAGTAATAAATTAAACTCGTTGATTAAGTCCTCCCAGATTCATGCATGTACTAGTTTTCTTATAAAGAATAAACCTTTAAAATAGTTTTTTCTTTTCTTTTCTACAGTGATATTAATGACAGAAAGAGTTGTGGAAGGTAGAATAATTCCCGCTGTGTAATGTGAAATATGATCAGTGATGGAAAGTTCTCTTCCTGCATCAAAGCAAACAACACACACAGCACCTATTTAAGGTTTGACAAGCACGCAGTGAAACCTCAGAAATTCACAAACTACGTACAAAGATTATGCACGCCAAGCCCTCGTCAGCTTATTATGTGAATTTGCTAGGCATAAATGTTAATGGGATCAAGCTCAACATCTGATCTTGCCATTGAAAAAGATGGTGGAGGTGGATGTGTCATAGACTGTGGTACCCTGGCAACATTGCTTGTCAAGCCTATTTTTGATACACTACACACAGCTTTGACAGATCATTTGTCAAGCAATCAAAACCTGAAGAGACGTATCATTCACAAGCTGCCCAAGGATCTTTGCTGTGAAGAACTATCGGATGATGCCCGCAAGATCCTTCCTGTTGTTACTTTCCATTTCGAGAATGCTGGCCTTGATGTTAAACCTGAAGCTGTCTTCATGTTTCGTGAGTTTGAGGGCAAAATTCTTTTCTGCTTGTCAATGATTTCTGATGATTCGATCCAATACCATAATTGGTGCTTATCAGCAAATGAAGCAAAAGTTTGTGTATGATACAAAAGCTCAAGTGCTGGGTTTTGGTCTAGAGGATTGTGAGAAGAATGGTTGATCTAGATTGTCTTTTTCTATGTTCCATATCCGTATAGTGATCACTATATACTCCTATAGAAGTAAAAATCTCAGCTAAGCACGAATTGGGAAGGGATTTTTTTATCTATATATTCTTTAACATAGAAATTCTCTCTCAATTCTAGTTTCAGTTTCGAGTCTCAAACCACTCATATATTATAATTATTATAACTACTATATTAGAATCGTATAAACAATATATAACGAAATAATATAAAATTCCATGTTATATTTATATAAATAAAATATGCTATGTGTGCATTAATAAAAAACTAAATATTATTTATTAACTCGAGTTTCATTCATTCAAAAAGGTTATTTATGATACTATATATATATGACATAATTAAATTAAATAGTGTCAATTAGTTAACAAAGCTTTTTATCCATGTAAATAACATATGATAGGAACTTATGTGCCACACATGATCATTACTTCATAATATAAACATAAAAGAAATAAGATCGAAGAAGAGGAAGAGGAATTTTGGCGTTATAGAACAAGTTTCTTTCATGGTGTCAGCTTTGTAGCTAATCAAAGAAGAGAGAGACAATGACAGGGGATCCCTCTGGCAATATATGGAGGGGGAAATCAGCAATCTCATCAATAATGTAGCTGATAGAAAATTTCGATTAATCTATACTTTTGAATTTGAGCATAGAAAATTGTAGCTTCGTGTGATGTTAAGTTCCCTATCAGACTTGTTCACGAAATGTTGAATATCGGATGACGCAACCTAAGGTTATTGGTGCCCCCAAGTCGAGAGAAGGCGGTTTAGACTTAGACTGCCTCTTATGAACATTTATATATTTTTTTTATGTTTTTCAACCCTTTTTTTTTTTTCTTTTCAAAAGGCAAGTTGAAACTTAAAAACAAACCTCAAGTTGCCTTTATAGGATCTCGTCATGCTTACCTGAGAATGTTCGAATCCCAATAGGCCCAACTACACTTGGCTCAACGTTGTTGTAACCCCAATTGTAGGCCCAGGTACTCGGTTGGGCTGCCTGTAGAAAACTCGACGGGCAAAGCAGTGACACTAATACTTGATGTATGTTTTTTTCATTATGACGAAATTATAAATCTTGTCGAATATGATTCCAAGTTTTTTCCCCCAAGTTAAAATGAATCAATCTGTTCTATATTTGATCACAATGTTTGATAAGTATTATAAGTTATTTTCATGTATTTAATCGTTACATAATACATATCTCATCAACATATGATAGTGAAACCATGCAAAGATTGATTTCTATTCGTGTAGAAATCTCTCTCTTATTTAACTGTTAGAAAATCAAAAAATATAAATAAATATAGAATTTTTATATTTATAAATTGTAGTGAATTTTTTTGATTGAATATATCTTTGAAATATTTATCATTAACCACAAATGAAAATATTCTCTCAGTATATATATATATAAGTCTTTTATTTCTAAGCTCAAATCACTCAGAGCCTTTTTGTCTGCAATGGAGTTAGTGCCCTAGGCATAATCAAACAATATAATTCATAAAACTGTGTTTAGGTGCCTGATTTCCTAACATGCACACTATAGTCTTGTCTTTACAATTTGTTTCTAATGGTGGTAGTATGGCAGACAGGTTCCAAGGTGGAGAATGGTGTCGGAAATGATCTAGGTACTCGGTTATTGGAACTGTAATAGAAGAAACAAAGGGAGGTTGAAGGAAACAGTTGTTCACTTCGATTAATTTTGGGATTTTCAAGGCCACTAAGAAGATATTTTTTATATTTTATCCTGCAGTAGAAAACACTGTAGTCATCTACTTAATGATAGTTTTAGTAACTTAATTAGTAGCCTAGTATGAACATTGTTGCTTTTGTATATTGCCCAGCTGCCTAATTAGTAGATAGAATTAAATTTCGAGACTCAACTCAGGTTGATGAATACAAGATGTAGATCACTAATCAATAGAATCAGTCAGGTTAACTTGGGTTTTGATCAGATTTTTAACATGATTAATATTTTTTATTTTATTTTATTTTTAGATCCGTCAAAATTACATATTAACTTGTGGAGTCGGTCTAAATTTTAAAAAAATGGATATAATTGCTTTAATGAAGTATGGCTAGAATAGTCATCAAGTTGATATGGGATTATGCTATAATCAAGGTATACATGACTGGAACTTATGACCAACAGGTGATTACTTAATTCATAATTAATACATTAAAAAT
>Ga0307517_10012185_pt1 | contig 11837 bp, 15 predicted proteins | sample 23_EM_MG_FD_194515 | JGI IMG/M metagenome (GOLD analysis project Ga0307517, IMG submission 194515) | Populus trichocarpa ectomycorrhiza microbial communities from riparian zone in the Pacific Northwest, United States - 23_EM | ecosystem: Host-associated > Plants > Roots > Unclassified | place... | reverse complement strand
TTGTAGACGGTGATTATCGCTGGGTGAGACGATGACGGGCTGGGCGTGGCGGGAGCGGATGGGCTGGTGGCGGCGGTCAGTGGAGAGGGAAGCTGATGCTTGCCATTTGTAAGTAATCATTGATCGGTTCTCATGGTGGAATACGGGCATCTTCCCAACCGACCATACCCCAAACGGAAACTTTTCAACGCCGTCCACTCGTCGACAGTTGTGTAGGAGTCACAACTCGGAGAATGTTCGAGTGGTTCGATTCGGCGGTGTTAGCGGAAGACCGAGCCAAGCAGAGCTAATAGTACTAGCCGACCGTGCTTGACGATCTTGGAAGCGCCCGACCACGACGGACCCAAACTTTGTTGAAATTCAAATACTGCGCGAGTCACCGAAGTCGTTTCTTCTAGCGTAGGAATGTGGGGACAGGGGCAGAGCCCACTCACCATGTATGGGAACGGCAACTGTCCTGTGTTTTCGTGTCCTGGTGTGTTTGGTCTTCACCAAATATCAAGAGGGCCACGAGGATACTCACCCAGCGGGATATGCTCCCGCCTGACCTGAAAAGTCCCGCCCGACTAAATCTGATCTGAAGCTTTGAAGGTTCTCCGCGAAGCGCCGTTTCCGTGGACCCCACCACTGCCGTGTGACGGGCGGCCCCTAGGCGGGAAGGTCCGCCTCCTGTTGTCATCGCGACAAGCTTCCCGAAAGCATGGAAGTAACGACCCCAGGTCGCCGTAAATGGCGCTCTCTCCGGTGATAGCTTAGCGCTCGGCACTAAGCCAAGGATGTCTAAGACGAGGAGTTGCGGCGATCGGTGAACACCCCAGCGGCATGGGGCGACCGACCTGATTGACGTAGATTGACACAGTTTCTAATCCACTCACTTTGCCTAAAACTAGTGGTGGCATATGTACCTACCCCATTGCCGTTTCTCTCTTGATCCCTTCGCATCGCCTTACCCCGAGCAACACCACAAACCGCACACGCTCGCACGGCACACGTGACCACACCTTCAAGGTGGGAACCTCCTGATTCCCGGTAGCATTCAAGAAGGGTGACCGACGCAGATGGATGGAACGGATCTGGCGACGTTGGTCAAGACCGGACAACTTTTGTGCGTGTTTCTTGTTACCTCTCACAATTTCAAGTCCGTGGTTCGACGGACCTCTCTAGACATATGGCAAAGGTGGTTGTTTGCATCTCAAATGTTTGCAGAGATGGAGCGGAGTTTAACTCGTTTACAACCCCGCATAGTTGTCTTTGACTGGTGTAAACTCGATGTGGATCTTCGACTACTTCTTGACGCTTGGGGACGAGGTCTGGTGCCCCTGTATCTTTCCCGAATGTCAGGTCCTGACCACTGTGCAGGTCAAGTACGCTTGGTCCAGAAGGAAGTCCTGGGGTAAGTTCACCTTCGTCCTGCCCTGTATCTAGTAACTCACGCGGTTGTTCGACAGTATTTGTGTTGTTCCTTGCCGTAATGCCATCCCAAATGCCCAAACTTGCGACGCATCTGACGGTGCTATAGAATAGATACGCCCCCGTGTGGTACCTCACCTGGTTCGCCGTCGCCGTGTTTGGTTACACACAGTCGGTAAGTCCCCCACCCACGATGTCATTGCGACAACACACTCACTAGATCTGCAGTTGTATGTTCCCACTCCTTTTGAATATTACATCTCCATCGTCGATCCTCACCCCACTTAACAGTTGCGACAAGACCGAATGGGTGCCGGTTCTTTATTCGGTAACCATTGCTGCCCTCTCGCAAATAACGTTCGCATTGAGGTCCGATCATTCTCTCCGGATCGAAATGGATTCATGTTGGGATTAAACGCCCCTCAGGATATATGGCGTTACTGGAAGGAACAAGTGGCTCGGTGGTTCACTCTCGGTCCTGATTTTCGCACGGTACTGTTTTGGTATTTATCTAGTGATAAGGTTCGGGACGGCCCCACGTAAGTTCCTCCACCGTTCGTTCGTTCGTGCGCGGATTCATCCAGCCTCCAGCACAACCATTACCGGAAGTAAACTTATACATGTTCCAATTTTGCGTGTACGAACGATGGCGGGCTGGGGAGCTCGTTTTCACTAATTTCGCGGTGGCTTTCGGTATGTCCGATATTGTTTCACCTCGGGAGCTCTGACATCCCTTACACCTCACGTCGTGGCATCATAGATCTTGTTGCATTCTTGGCCATTCTGGTCACAGCCAGGAGACGGCGGGTACACAGATATCCGGGAATTCCGCACCTTTTGGATGCCATGTTGCGAGATGCGACGATATACTTCCTGCTCGTATTTGCCTTTCAAGTATTGCTCGAGTTTTTCGTGCTTTTTGCCCCGGTATGTGCTATTTGGCACATCAGAGGACAGTTGGAAGCGTTGTGCTCATCCTGCGTGTTGGGTGTGTCCAGGAAGAGGTTCAGCTCGTTCCCGGGATGTAAGTCTTCTCTTGCCTTATCACCGGAGTAAAATATGAACCTGCGTCCCATAGGGTGAACACAACTCTCGTCCCGATCATGGCGTCACGCCTCATGCTCTCTCTGAAGAAAGCCGCCGCCGAACCGACTGTTCCGTGGTCTCTCTCGACCATGTCCGAGGTCGACAAGGGAACGATGCAAGAGCATGGAGTCACCCGTTTCACACTACACACGTTCGATGTATCGCGCCAAATCTCAGAAACTTTCGACCTACCAAATGAAGGGGATATAGAGCTCGAGCCTATGCCTCGATCCCCTCGTAATCGTGGGTCACGACCCCCTTCCCCATGATCCACTTGTCCTCGTGGATGGCCGGATCAGTATCCAAGATGTACAGTCATTGTGTTCAGCCGTGTGGCACTCAATGGACAATACCAGGCAATGTCGAGCATACAGTTTACAGTAGTCCAGGTGCACGTCATCAGCCTTGAATGACGAAAAGTAATCCTCGTCAGTCCCCCGTGGCACTGTGTCGCTTTCTGGGGTCTTGTGGTGGAGTAACGTAGCTTCCGTACGCAATCGGAATCAGTGTCGATATCTCCTCGAACATGACTATAGTATACATAGTTGACTCGCTTCCTCTCAACCGAGCGCTTCCAGCCCACATCGGCCTATCCACGTCATACCAGCTACCCGAAGTGCTAGTCGGAGTTGCAGACAAAGATTTTTCTTCTTTTTCGAACTTTCCAAGAATGATTCTTGTACACCGCTTCTGCCGACATTTTGCTTGTGACATCATTGGCCGCTCGTCTAGAGTCGTGGTGGAAGACGGACCGGACCGCAATGCACCACGCGGGCTCGCGATCGCGAAGCGGGCCGCAATAAAAAAGGGAGATTTTTGTCAGGCCAATACCGGGGATGACCCCCCGAGTGATCAAGGGGAGGCAAATTGGTTGAGAACCGACTATGCAACGTGGATAGGGAGCATCGGATGGGCCGGCGATGAGAGATACTTTCTCGGGCCTGTGGTCCGCGGTGGGAGTGAAGTTCAACCCGTCATGAACTCGACGCGACGCGTTCATGACGAGCTTCATGACACGCGCAAAATCACGTGTCGGATGTCGGCAGCCGCGGCGCCGGACCGGGACTGTCCTTCAATAGTTCGATTTCTTAAACACGATGAAGAGTGACCAGCGTCATGCAAAGGCACAAGAGCTCATAGTAAAATTTTGTGCCACTGAGGCGGTTCGTGTATTATTGCCAACTAGATAGTGGTGCTACAGATCGCGTTGAAGAGTGAGGAAATCCTGTGCCGCCTGTGAAATTCTAGGGAGAGACATGAAGGAAGAGCGAGAGAAGACGGAGGAAATTCTAGTGCTACATATGCGGCTGAGAGGCTGACCAGTTGGGCCCCTGCGAGACTAAAACCCAAAAAGAAACTATGTTAGATAGCGGAACCAGAGACGGCCGTACAAATGGCACAGCGATGACCTGAAGAAAATAACAAAAACCCAGGAAGGAGGAATGGGAGAGAGCAAGCAATGAACGCGTGTATGTGTGCGAGGGGGAAAGCAATAGTGAAAGGGGGTGGGTGTGGCCGGAGGAGATCATTCAGTAGCGAAAAATGGTGGACAAGGGACATGTGCACGGCGACACAGTGGACACGAAAAAAATCAAAGCGAGAATAGACAGCGATGGTGATAGCAATTCTAGAAATGAAGATCGACGTGGGGAAAAGGGATGAAGGGAGGAATCCGAGATGAGGGTGTAAGGCACGGTGTCAAGGTCGGAAAAGAAGAGGAAAGAACGAATATAACCGAGAGCAGTGGGGGATGAAAGTAAAGAGGTGCAAGAGAAAGTAAGGAGAAAGCATTAATAAGATCCAGCGCGCAGACGGGCGAGAAAGGCGAACTGCGATGAGATGTGTTTCGAGATGGGGAAGGACACCGGTTTGGCGTTTTCCACCCGAAAAGATAGGAACAAGTCGCCCGGCGTGTTCCATTTTAACCAAGACTCCGGTCAACCCCAAACCTTGTCTCGGATAGCGTCGTGAATGGCCAGCAAGACAAGAGTTCCAAGAGGCAGAAAACCCACACACCCCTCCCACTCCTTCCCTCTCCCTCCCAAGAAAAGGATAATTACAACGGTCGATAAGCTGATGGGAAAACCAGAGGATATTGTTATCATGATGCGATTGCGTTGTGATGTGCATGGCGTGCGTGATTCGTGTATATGCGTGCGTGCGTTTCAACAAGGACAAACGGGGGGCGAGAACCCGGAACCCGACACGGTAAGGACGGGGCAGACCGTACCCGTTGCCAGCAATATATAAGGGACCGAGGGGGCGACCACGAAGGTCGGTTTTTAGGCTGTAAGAGTGACATTAAGGAACGAAAAGCAACGGAGAAAGCGCAGAGGAAATCACAGTACATTCTTCTTTCAAATCCACCTCCACCTTTCTGCCTCTTCTACCTCCTCCCCTTCTGGCCGCCTCCAACAGAACCTCCCTTACCCCTTCCATACTGCCTGCCACCACCACCACCCGTCCCCCCTTGACCAGGCTGCTGAGGCGCCTTCGACGGAGAAGACGGCTCGATCACTTTATCCCACTCTTCCAACAATGCCTGCCCAACACTCGGCTCCAACTCAGTTCCGTCCCGCGAGACCTTGACCTCCCGATCGTGATTCCATGGGTTTCTGAACCGTTTCGTCCTGGAGAATGGGAGCCTCTCCGTTTTGATCCACTGGAGTCTGAATGGTTCTCCCCAGGTCGGAGGTTCTTCTCGTTTGTGATTCGCACCTTCCACCTGACCGGGGAAGGGTACATGCTCAGGCCCGTCTACGCCGTTGGCTTCCGGAGGCTCGCCTCCTCTCGCAACATCCAGCAGAGACTCGGGAGACCTACTTTGCCCTTGGCGCTCTTCGATAGTGCCCATCAATGAATTACCAAACTGACCTCCGGCCCCAGAAGAAGCGCTTGCTGGCGGATGTCTCAGAGCACGGATGGGGGCGGTCCTGTCCAAATGGAACTCGTGCGATCCCTGTTGATTTTGCTCCATCATCTCCTGTTGGGTTGATAAAGCCAGCTGAGATGTGAGCGTGTGTTTCTGGATCGGCGTCGAATGAATCCTCTTGGATGGCTGGTGGTTTCGGTGCTCGTTACCACGCGGGAGCATATCTGCGCTGAACTTAGTTTGTGGTGTATCCGTGGAGATCCTCCGGTGTAATTGGTGGAGTTCAGCGGGTGCAGACATGATTTCCCGGTGAGGGGTTCGCAGACCATCCTCATCGTTGCTCAAGCCAGGAATATGCATCCCATCGATACCAAGGAGAGCTTCATGACCACTCGAGGACGAAGGGGTGATACCTTCAGAGACCGAAAGCGGGGATTGATCGTGCGGGTTACGGCCGGGGAATGGGCTCAGAGTAGGGTACGGAGAGGGAGAGCTGTCGGCGAATCTTTGTTCAGAGGGCGGAAAGATGGTCCGGGGCGACCGAGAGTCTGGCGAAGAAGCAGATGGAATTGTTCGTTCGGCGCGCGTGAACGTAGGAGAATTGGTGCGAGACGCCCACGCAACCTTCGTATCACTCTGCAAGATCGGACCGGCCATCCTATTCAACGTAATAAGTCCAAAACCCCAATCAAAAGGGGCGTAACAAAAAGGCCTTACTTGGCATACCCATAAAATTCTCCGCTCTTGTTCACTCCAAATATCAAGTAAACATCGGTGCTAGTCCGGAACGCCTGGTCGAGGATGACTTCGTTATGCCGCTGAGTAGCCCAATAGCCCTTCTCAACGCTAAGATCTAAGTCGTACTGACGAGCGGAGGATGTGAGTCGAGTGTGTAAAACAGCTGGGGACGATACACGATATACACTTACCTGAGTCAGTGACTTGAGGATGAAATAGCGTTTTGGGAAGTGCTGTGCAAGAATACCAGACGTTGTGGACGCGAAAGAGCCCGACCCGCTAGACTGTTCGAGCGAACGGTTTCCATCCCCTCTCACGTCTCCCTCCTCGTCACTCGTCAAAGATAGATTCGATGTGCCCTGGGTCACGTCATCCACCGGGGACCTGCCACCCATCCTCTCATTCTGCTTCCGCTCTTGGATCCACTTCGTGTGCAGCCCTACGCCTCTTTGACCGCCAACCCCAGCTCTCAAATCATCCGTTTTTCTCCGCACCCGACAAACCAAGTTTGGACATTTGGGATCATCGGGTCTGATTTTCTTACCGTTGAACCGGGCGATCGCTGCGTTAAGATGAGCCTCCGTGTGGAAGTTCACGAACGCGCAGTTCGATCGGGCGATAAGGAAAACCGACGAAACACCAGCGTCCTCTTCAGTTGTTACTTCTGGAGAGTCTGGAGTTTTGTTGAAGAACTTCCAAAGCTCCTCGTTGGTAGCGTCGGAAGGTACGTTCCCCGCCCACATCACCCATTCCGACCTCTGGGGAGGAGGATTGGGATGGTATGGCCTACGGACGGATTCCTTACCAGTGTTTTGAGACGGCGGTGATTGGACCAACGGGTCTGGGTTTTGTGAAGACGGTTGCGGGGACGGGGGAGTCGGGACAGTGGGTTCTGATTGGGGTCGAGTCGGTGTGAACCTAGCGTGCGGTTGGGCGATGCTAGGGGACCGCGACTGGACGTCTGAAGGAGGACTGGATTGTAGCTGTTGTTGATGATAACGTTCTGTGGGCAGCTGTTGTTGTTGGGGCTGGTACGGTACGCGATAAGGTTGTTGTTGCACATATTGTGGGCCCTCGTACTGCCTAGGATACCACCACTGACCGTCCTGATCTGGCTGGTAGGGTGAATGAAAGGATGGGTAGGGGGGTTGATAGCCAGGATTTGGGTAAGACTGGGTGGATGGGTACCCAAAATGGGCAGGTGGCTGGGGAGAGTACGGCATAGCATGGTAGCCAGGGGTGTTCGAGAAATGGGGCGGGCCAGAGGTCACGGGAGGGGGAGACGATGGGTGATGACCAAATATGGGTGGCGTGTGTCCATGCTGTGAGAATGATGAGGGGCGAGGAGACGGCAAGTTCGAGGAGGAAGAATTTTGTTGTTGTGGATGCACGTAGACAGGGGGGCCCATCGATCCCTGCGTATCGATGGGAGAATGCAGATTATATGCGTAGGTAGGGGTGGGAATCATGGGTTGGGAGGCGTAAGGGGTGACATAGCTCGTGTGTGGAGGGTAGTGAGCATAACGAAGATACTGGGGGTGATTTTCTAGAGCAGATGAGACGCGAGGGTAGATCGTGGAATTAGAGGAGGACGCGGAAGCGGAGAGGGATTGGAGCTGAGGGCGGGATGAGGAAGGCGGGAACCTGCGGGAATACGAGCGAGACCTCGGACGTCCTCTTGCAGGAAATGGAGGTCTGGTGTCCGACATGTTCAGAGGGTTTTCGATATCTGGTAAGAGAAGATCAACATCAGAGCTCGGAGGAAGGAAGTCGGAGGGCGGTTTGTCGCTGGCAGGAGACGGAAGGATGTCTGGTCAATGGAGGAGAGGGGTCAGCATAGTCAGAAGAGAAAAGAGAGTGTCAAAAGGTGGGAAATGAAAAGAGAGGGCGTGGGGACGGAGGGAAGGAAGCGGCAGGATGTCGGGATTTTTTAATTTCGTCCGAAGTACAAGCAATCGTGGGAATCGATGCGCACATCAATCCTACCGATGCCGGTAGATCAGATCACGGCCGCAAAGGCAGTATGGCGGGGAGGAGAGCAAGGAAGCGACTTGGGAAATAAAGGAGACTGCGGTCGAGCATGCTTACCCTGCTTGGTCGAGTGCGGGGTTGGAGTCCTCTGGCGAGGAACTGCGGCTGCGGAGGGCATGATTGGAGTGTTTCCGTTGGAGTTATTATAGCTGTTTCGGTTGGTCGTCGTTGCGAAGGACATTGCGAGAGCAGTCAGGGTTTAAGAACGAATCGACGCGGTCACACTACCCCCTCTTAGGGGTTCATGACCCCAGGCTCGTGGGAACCATGACGTGAGGTGACCACCCCCACGGATAACTGCTCTTGCTCCAGCAGCTGGAGCCGCGATCAGTTCTTTGGAGCGAACGCACTGCCGGGGAATGAACAGCATCCGCCCCGAATACTCCAGAACTTACCAGACGCGCTCTTCGCTGTCAGCGTCAGCGCTCTCGAGTCGACCGGTGACCATTCTCGATCAAGCCATCCACGTGACCCCATCTTCTTTTTTCATCCGGATCCCAGCTGATAAAACACTCAAGCAGACATGGTCCGTGGCTGATTGTCTGCGTCGCACGTTGCACCCACTCACAATCCCATCCATAGCGGCCGATATTGCTACAAGGTTCTTATTCTCCGATTCAATCCGCGCAGCACAGCCCATCTCCGAACTCCAGGCCACGAACGATCTCTGACCCAGATTAAGTTCAACAAAGACGGAGACCTGCTCTTTTCCTGCTCCAAGGACCACGTTATCAATGTCTGGTTTTCACATAATGGAGAGCGTCTCGGAACTTACGACGGCCATAATGGAACGGTCTGGACGATTGATGTCGACTGTACGTCTCCCGCGGTCCTTAATTTGTCCTCCGCGAACATAATAGACCGTCCGGACCAGCCCAATCCAGGTTTCTCGTGTCCGGGTCGGCCGATAACACCCTCAGACTGTGGTCCGTCCAGTCAGGCAAATGCCTTTATAAATGGGAATTTCCCACAGCCGTCAAAAGCGTCGTCTTTAACGACACCGACGACCAAGTCGTTTGCATAACGGAGCAGCGTATGGGCTACCAGGGTGCCATTCGTGTATTCGACATCAACAGAGATGGTGACGGGACGAAACGTTTGTCACTGAATCAGTGACACCAAAACACCATTGTTGATCCCCGTTAATTTACACAGAGGCGAGCGAACCGGCCCATATGTTCAACCCCATCGGATCAAAAGCTACCGTCTGTGCGTTTTCGTACGTTCCAAACCGCATCGTGACCGGCCACATGTCCGGCAAGGTCGCAATCTTTGACTACAAAACCGGCGAGGAAGTCGACAACAACGAGCGAGCCCATGGAGACGAAGTTACAGATTTACAGATGTCCCCAGATCGTACCTACTTCATCACTAGTTCAAAAGACAAAGCCGCAAGAGTAAGCAATCCTCCATCTCGCGATAGAGAGCATCGACGATGGAAGGAGGACTTTCGTTCGTCGTTTACTGGTCTCTAACTCATCTCATAGTTGCATCAAACCAAGGACCTCAAAGTGCTGAAAACGTACACGACAGAAACACCGTTGAACAGCGCAGCAATCGCATTCGGCAAACCATACGTGAGTGGATCTCGAATCTCAAATGAATACATCAGCGCCAGTACCTGGCACTCAATGTCCACCCAATCAACGAAGTCGTACCATCTTCCTAGTTCCTCCCTTTAACTGACTTTGATCTTAGATCCTACTCGGCGGCGGCCAAGAAGCTATGAGTGTCACGACCACGTCCCTCCGTCAGGGTAAATTCGAAACCAGATTCTGGCACAAAATTTTCGAGGAAGAGGTTGGCCGAGTCAAAGGGCATTTCGGTCCAGTCAACACGTCAGTCGCGCTTGATTCCCCTTAGCACCTGCTGATCGCCTATTGGTGTTCGAATAGTATCGCTGTATCGCCCACTGGCACGTGTTATGCTTCTGGCGGAGAAGACGGGTTTGTCAGGGTTCATCATTTCGATGAAACCTACTCCAAGGCAAAACTGTATGGCGACTTGGAGATCCTAGACTAATGGTCTATGGTGTCCCTCTCTGCATGGGTGCTCGCGCCAACGAAAACGGAAGGTTCAAAGTGGGAATTCAAGCCCCCAATAACTTATCAACGTTTTGACATTCCTTGGGCTACGCTGTATCCTCTAGGCCTCGCAGCTACTTTATCTCTTTGCCATCTACTGTCACCGTATCGTGCCGTGCAACCGCTGTGCGCTGTCACCAGGATCCAGATTTCCTGACGTCAAACGTTCAAGAGATGGTGACAGATTACTTCTCCCTTTACAACGGTCAGACTCGCCGGGCGATCCCGCCCTCCCGCGCTCGTACGTGAGAATCGGCAGGATTAAGATGATACATTCTGCAATAGTTTGACCCAGTTGGGCGTCGTGGGCTCTGATCGACAGTCGGCAATCTGCTTCTTGACACGACACCCGTTGCCACCCCCTCCGGTCGGTGAAGTTATGGTCGCCGTTCATACGCGGGCGCTGTGTTAACAGATCGCCGGAATATTTAACGGTTGTCTTCGTTTTTCCGTCCTTTTCCCGTCCAGTTGGTCACGAGGGTACCTGGAACATGAGCCGGATAGACTCGGCCAATCGCAAAATGCGAGTGCACACTCGCAATATGCCTACTTGAACAAGCGCAGAAGCGTGAGACAGATCGAGGGGGAACCTGGGAGAACGCTCGATCCGGGTCCAAAAATCTATCCGCGCGAGTTTTTCTTGAAAGTCCTAAAGTGGTCCCGGAAGGCGCAAAATTTTGGGAAGTGACACGGAGGTAGTTGACGACAATGCATCAGACACCCTTCCGCTAAGAACCCGAGGCAAGAGTGAACTAGACAACATGACCGCTGGCTCCCTAACAACGCGGGGAGGTAAAGAGGGACCATGATGTGGGTGTGATGCATACTGTGGGATGTGAGAGGGGGTGGGAATTGCGTGCGTTATGTATGACGCGGCTCCACAACCCTCCTGCGTCGATCCACGATTCCATACTTGCCTATACCACGATTAAACGAGATGGAGATCGAGGGCGTCGATGAATCTACTGATGGAGTGGGGCCACGACGGCGCCTTCGGAGCTCCACGAGATCACCATAAAACCTCCGCAGTGACTTCAGGTAGGGTCCAAAGAGGCCGGATGTAAGTAGAGCCTCGCGCTACTCTTTGGGGGAGTGGATTGCTGCGGTATCTTTCCCTTGGAGACGGTAGAGAGGCCCAGACCACCCCAGAATCCAGGACCGCACCATCACGCCCCACACTTCGAACCCACAAGTCGAACGAGAGAACGCTCGTAACCTTTTGTCGCGTGCGTCATACTCTGCCGCATTCTAGGTTTGGTTGCAACGGTGCTATGTGTGGCTGGTAGCCGATGCGGAGCCAGGTGGATCCCATTCATGTATGCACAGTGCCCTGCAGTGCCTTGCGTTGGATGCGGCGCTTACATCCGGCGTCATTCTACGGTTCCGCAGCAAACTTTAGGTCTTGTGACCGTGAGTTCATGTGTTGTAGGTGTTTGCAATCTGACCTGTTACTTCGGATCGCGGACCCCGCTCTGTGAAAGAAGAGCAGACGGACGTTTTTCGGCTCGCCGCAGGAACACCCGAGGTTCGGGGACCCGATAAGCTAACTTGCACAGGCACCCTTCACCCACGGCTAGTCACTTTGCTCCCAGGGGCCACTGCGCAAAACCACGAGG
>Ga0307517_10012184_pt1 | contig 11838 bp, 4 predicted proteins | sample 23_EM_MG_FD_194515 | JGI IMG/M metagenome (GOLD analysis project Ga0307517, IMG submission 194515) | Populus trichocarpa ectomycorrhiza microbial communities from riparian zone in the Pacific Northwest, United States - 23_EM | ecosystem: Host-associated > Plants > Roots > Unclassified | place... | reverse complement strand
ATGGGGCAACTGGCCGATCATCAGCTCCAGGGTGTTGAAGGTGGCGACCATACCGCCGCGCAGGCTGCTGACCTCTTCTGGCGTGACGTTGCGTGTCAGAAAGCGTTGGCTGTAGACCTGGGCGTCGGCAAACCATTTGCTCACCGAGCCATCGAACACCGGCGCCAGGCGGCGTGGCCAGAACATCGCGCCGACCACGGCGGCGACGGCGATGCCAAGGAAGATTTCTTCGGTGCGCGCTTCGGCCACGTCCCACACGGCCAGCGGGTTATCCACCACCGGCAGGGCGATCAGCGGCAAAGTGTAGCCGGCCAGCATCAGCGCATAGTTGTTGGCGGTGCGCAGGTGCATGGAGAGGAACAGCAAGATGCCGGTCCACAAGGCAATCACCACCACCAGCACATAGGGCGACTGCACGAACATCGGCACAAAAAACACCGCCGCCGCCGCGCCCATCAGGGTGCCGATGGCGCGGTACAACGCCTTGGAACTGGTGGGGCCGACAAACGGGCTGGAGACGATGTACACGGTGGCCATCGCCCAATAGGGGCGCGGCATCTGCATGAGCATGGCGATGTACAGCGCGATCATCGAGGCGGCGAAGGTGCGCACACCGTAGAACCAGTCGCGGGCAGGCGGGAAACCGGTAAAGAAACCGTTCAAAGGCTCGCCGCCTCGAAGGCCCGCAGCACGCGCAAGGCGGCTGCCATATCGTCGGGGGCGATGTCCGCCAGGACTTCCTTGCGCAGGCGCACCAGTTGCACTTCCACCGCCTGCACCAGCTCACGGCCACGCTCGGTGAGGCTCAGGGCCTTGGCGCGGCGGTCGTGAATGTCTTCGGTGCGGCACACGTAGCCGCCGTTGCACAACTGGTCGAGCAGGCGCACCAGCGACGGGCTCTCCATCCCCGAAGCCTGGGCGACTGTTACCTGATGCACACCGTCGCCCAGGCGGCCGATCATCAACAGCGGCACCGCGCAGGCTTCGGAAATGCCGTAGCTCACCAGCGTGGTCTGGCAGATTTTGCGCCAGTTACGGGCGCCCACCACCATGCTGCTGCTGAGGTTCATGTGAAGTTGTTCGAGGGATTGAGGCACTGGATAGTTCGCATACAGTTAGTTTGCTAACTATCAATATGGTGGATGAACGGAAGGCCGTCAAGTTTTGAAACACTTTTGCGGGAGACATCGCGCAACCTCAGAAAAAGTTCACTTGCGCGATTAAAGCCCGGTTTTCTCAACTTTTGCGGTTGACGCGAAGTTTTTTACACCCCCCGTCCCTTCCTCAACAACACGTCCAACTCATCCACCAACTCCGCCCAATCCGCATCCTTGCGTTTCTCCTCACGCAAAAACGCGCTCTGGCTGGGCGTCCAGAAAAACGCATCGGCCAGTTCCAGCTCGGGTTTGAGCGGCGAATGAACCACCAAGAATTTATCGATACTCTGCGCGTCATCCGGCAGTCCCAACTGCTTGAACAACGACGACAAGCTATGCACAGGCGATTCCATGACAGATTCCTAAGAAGATGAGTCACCCGAGTCTAGCCCAGATGCACGCCCTGCCACGACCGCTCGACGCACCGATACGCTGACGGCGAGTGCGACTCGCCGTCAGCACCAGCCGATTACTTGACGACGGCAGGCGCCACCGGCGCGGCGATGTTGCCCGCCGCCCACGCCGACTCGCGACCGGCCAGGGCGGTGGCGATGCTCTGCACGCGGTCGGAGTCCAGTTGCTCGGGCAGCGGGTCGAGACCGGCGCTGGCGAAGATCTGGCCGTAGGCGTTGCGCAGGTCGGCGTAGGCCAGGTCGCGGCGCAGGTCGGCTTGCAGGGTGTTGAGTTCGCCCTGGATCAGGTCGAGCTCGCCGAGGCCAGCAGCTTGGTGACGGTTGCGCAGTTGGGTGAGGATCTGCCCGTCGATATTCGCCAGTTGCTCGTTGGTCTTGAACTGACGCACGGCGTCCTGGTAGTTGGCGTTGGCCACGTAGATCTGCGCCAGCACCGCGATGGACATCGCCTGGCGGCGGGCGGTGGCGACTTCTTCGCCGGCCTTGGCCACGTCGATGGCGGCCGGGGCCGAGATCACGTTGAACAGGTTCCAGGTGACCTTGGCACCGTAGTCGGCCCAGCGGTTGTCCACCAGGAACGAGTTGCTGTCGTAATGCCCGCCGGCGCTGAATTCCAGGCCCGGCAGCAGGCGCAGCATGGCTTTGCGGGTTTCGGCGGCGCTGATGCGGGTCTGGTAGTCCTGCTCGCGCAGCTCAGGACGGTTGGCCAGGGCTTCCTGTTCCAGGCTGGCGAGGTTGACCTTCAGTTGCGGCACGCTGTAGTCGTCCGGCGTGGCCAGCTTGAGCTCGGTGCCCATGGGCAGGTTGATCAAGGTCGCCAGCTCGGTCTTGGCCAGGGACAACGCGCGGCGCTGCTCCTGCAATTGGCGCGTGGCCTCGATCAGCGAACGCTGGTAGCCGAGGGCTTGCACCGGGTCGCCGATGCGTTGCTCGCTCATGCTTTGGCTGTTGCTCTGGGCCTGGTCGACGCGAGCCATCAGGCTGTCGATCTGGCCGAGCAAACGTTCGGCCGCCACGGCGCGCCAGTAGGCCGAGCGCACGTCCTGGACGATGGTGTTGATCACCTTGCGGCGGCGTTCCTGAATGATCAGGCGTTGGTCGCCTTGCTGCTTGGCGCTGATGTAGCTGACGCCAAAGTCGAGCACGTTCCACACCATGGTCAGGTCCGCCACGCGACGGTCGCGGTCCTGGGAGGTGGACGGTTCCAGGGACTGGGTGCCGGTACGCACACTCTGGCTGCTGGAGGCGTTGGTGTTGTTGCGTCCGGCATAACCGGCCGACAGCGCCATGCGCGGCAGCATGTCAAAGCTGGAGAGGTCGGATTGACGCTTGGCCAACGCCTCTTCCATCACCTTCAAACGGCCTTCGAGGTTGTACTTCACCGCGCGGGCCATGGCCTGGTGCAGGGTCAACGGGCCGCTCAGCGGTTCCTGATCCTTGTACATGCCCTGCAGGTCGCTGCGAGCGCGCTGCTCGCTGACGCTGCGTTCAATCGGCTTGCTGGTGACCGCACAACCGCTGATCGCCAGCGCCAGCAAGCTGGCGCCGAACAACTTATGACTTTTATTCATCCTTGGACTGCCCCTGTTACCGCGCCTTGAATTTAGTGTGATCAGGCCTGCATTTCGTTGATACCGACCTGTTGCAGTGCATGCGCCAGATCAATCACCTGGCGTTGTTGTACGTCATTGATCTGCTGCAATTGTTGACCCAGGGTCGGCGCCCCCAACGTGCCGCCCGAGCCTTGGATCGATTTGCTGTCGAAGGCCTTGAAGCCACCGTCGTCACCCTGGGTTTCGCGGTTGAACAGGCCCGATAAAGTGCTTGAGCCAAACACCCCGCCATCGCCGCCGCCAAACCCGAGGAACCCGGAGGCACCCGCCGCATTGCCGCCGTCCGTGCTGAACACCTGGGCGATATAGCTTGGCGCCAGAGCGTTGTTGCGGATAAAGATGTTGCCGATCGGCGGCAAGCCGCCGCCCGAATCACGCTGCTCGAACAGCGCCGGGAAACCAATCGGCGAGCCCAGGTTGCCACTGGGCAGGCCAAAGATGATCGGTTGCAGCGGCGCGTCCGGCGCCCCCGGTGGCGCCGTCGGGGCGGTGACACGGAACAGCGGGTCGCCGGTCAGCGCGACGGTATTGATCGCGTAGTTGCCGGAGTTGCTGAAGCCGCTGCCGGCATTGCCCGCCGCATCCGTCACCAGGCTGGTGTCGAGGGTGATGAAGTTGCTCGGATCAAAGAGGTTGGCCGTCGGCGTCAGGGTGGCGGTCCAGGTCTTGCCGCCATCGCTGGTGGCGAGGTTGGACAAGGTGCCGTTGGCCACGCTCAAGTCATCCAGGTCAAAACCACTGACTTTTTCACTGAAGGTGAACGTCACGGTGGTGGTCTGGCCGACGGTCAGGTTCGGGTTGGCCACGGAGATCGTCGCGGTTGGCCGGTCGGCGTCGAGCGCATAGTTGTTGGAAATGGCGATGCCCGCACCGGCGTTGCCCGCTGCGTCGTTCACCAGGCTGGCATCCAGCACCACCAGGTTGGTCGGGTCGGTAATCGCGACGGTCGGCGTCAGGGTGGCAGTCCAGGTCTTGCCGCCGTCGTTGGAGACGAGGTTGGACAACGTGCCATTGGCCACGCTCAGATCCGACAAATCAAAACCGCTGACCGCTTCGCTGAAGGTTACGGTGACCGTGGTGGTTTGCCCGATGCCGAGGACGGCGTCGGCCACGGTGATGGTCGCGGTCGGCCGCTGGGTATCGATGCTGTAGTTGTTGGAGTCGGTGGTGCCGACGCCACTGTTGCCCGAGGCATTCGTCACGCCGCTGTTGTCCAGCACGATGAGGTTGCTGGTGTCGGTGATATTGCTGGTCGGCGTGAACGTCGCGGTCCAGGTGACGCCGCCATCGCTGCTGCTCACCGCACTCAGGCTGCCGTTGGCAAGGGTCAGGTCGGCGTTGGTAAAGCCGCTGACGGCCTGGCTGAAGGTGATGGTCACCTGGGAGGTTTCGCCCGCCTTCAGTTGCGTGTCGGCCACCACGATGGTTGCCGTCGGCACCTCGGTGTTCACCGCATAGTTGGCGGAGTTGGTGGTGCCGGTGCCGCTGTTGCCCGCCAGGTCGGCGATGCCGGTATTGTTCAGCACGATCAGGTTGGTGGCGTCGGTCACACTCAGGGTCGGCGTGAACGTTGCCGTCCAGGTGATGCCGCCGTCGCTGCTGCTGACGTTGCTCAGGCTGCCATTGCCCACGCTCAGGTCGCTGTTGTCGAAGCCGGTGACGGCCTCGCTGAAGGTGATGGTCACCAACGAGGTTTCGCCCGGACGCAGGTCGCTGTCACTCATGACAATCGTGGCGGTCGGCCGCTGGCTGTCGACGCTGTAGTTGTTGGAATCGGTGGTGCCGGAGCCGGCGTTGCCCGCCAGGTCGGCGACGCCGGTGTTGTCCAGGGTGATCAGGTTGGTGGTGTCGGTGATGCCGGCCGCCGGGGTAAAGGTGGCCGTCCAGGTGATACCCCCGTCGCTGCTGCTCACCGCGCTCAAGGTGCCATTGGCGATGGTCAGGTCGGCATTGGTGAAACCGCTCACCGCCTCGCTGAAGGTGATGGTCACCTGCGAGGTCTGACCGACGCTGAGGGCCGTATCCGCCACCACGATGGTCGCGGTAGGACGCACGGTATCAATCGCGTAATTGTTCGAATCGGTGCTGCCGCTGCCGGCGTTGCCGGAGGCGTTGGCCACGCCGCTGTTGTCCAGGGTGATCAGGTTGGTGGCGTCGGTGATACTGCTGGTCGGGGTGAAGGTCGCAGTCCAGGTGATGCCGCCGTCACCGCTGGTCACGGCGCTCAGGGTGCCGTTGGCGATGGTCAGGTCGGCGTTGGTGAAACCGCTGACGGCTTCGCTGAACGTGATGGTCACCAGCGAGGTTTCACCGATGCTCAACGCAGGATTCGCCACCACGATGGTAGCCGTCGGCAGCACGGTGTCGATGCTGAAGTTGGCCGAGTTGGTGGTGCCCGCGCCAGCGTTGCCGGCCAGGTCGCTCACCCCCGTATTGTTCAGGGTGATCAGGTTGGTGGTGTCGCGGATGCCCACGTCCGGCGTGAAGGTGGCCGTCCAGGTGATACCGCCGTCGCTGCTGCTCACGGTGCTCAGGGTGCCATTGGGGATGCTCAGGTCGGCATTGGTGAAACCGCTGACCGCCTCGCTGAACGTAATGGTCACCGCCGAGGTTTCGCCGGCGCTCAAGCTCGCGTCGGAGACCACGATGGTTGCCGTCGGGCGCTGGGTGTCGATGGCGTAGTTGCTCGAATCCGTGGTGCCGCTGCCAGCGTTGCCCGCCAGGTCATTGACGCCGGTGTTGTCCAGGCTGATCACGTTGCTGGTGTCGGTGATGCTGGCGAGCGGGGTCAAGGTCGCGGTCCAGGTGATACCGCCGTCGCTGCTGCTCACCGAGCTCAAGGTGCCATTGGCAATGCTCAGGTCGGCGTTGGTAAACCCGGTGACCGCCTCGCTGAAGGTGATGGTCACCAGCGAAGTTTGACCGATGTTCAGCGTCGTTTCCGAGACCACGATGGTGGCCGTCGGACGCGCGGTATCCATCGCGTAATTATTCGAGTCGGTGGTGCCGCTGCCGGCGTTGCCGGAGGCGTTGGCGACACCGGTATTGTCCAGGGTGATCAGGTTGGTGGCGTCGGTGATGTTGGTGGTCGGCGTGAAGGTCGCGGTCCAGGTGATGCCGCCATCGAAGCTGGCCACGTTGCTCAAGGTGCCGTTGGCGATGGTCAGGTCGGCGTTGGTAAAGCCGGTGACCGCTTCGCTGAAGGTGATGGTGACCAGCGAGGTATCGCCGATTTTCAGGCTGCTGTCGGCCACGACGATCGTTGCGGTTGGGCGCACGGTGTCGATGGTGAAGTTACCCGAGTTGGTGGTGCCCGTGCCGGCGTTGCCGGCCAGGTCGCTCACGCCCGTATTGTTCAGGCTGATCAGGTTGGTGGTGTCGTGGACACCTGCGGTCGGTGTAAAGGTGGCGGTCCAGGTGATACCGCCGTCGCTGCTGCTCACGGCGCTCAGGGTGCCATTGGGCACGCTCAAGTCAGCATTGGTGAAACCGGTAACCGCCTCGCTGAAGGTGATGGTCACCAGCGAGGTTTCACCCGCGCTCAGGGCCGAATCGGCGACCACGATGATCGCGGTCGGGCGCTGGCTGTCGACCGCATAGGCGTTCGAGGTGGTGGTGCCGGAACCGGCGTTGCCGGCGGTGTCGACCACGCCGGTGTTGTCGACGACCACATGGTTGTTGCCCTGGGTGATGCCTGCCACCGCCGTCAGCGTCGCGGTCCAGGTGATGTTGTCGCTGGTCGACAGATTCGACAGCGCGCCGTTGTCGACCGTCATGTCAGCCAAACTGAAGCCAGTGACGGCCTCGCTGAACGTGATCGTGACCAACGACGTGCCGCCAATCCCCAGCGCGTTGTCGTTGACCACCACCGTGGCGGTGGGCCGCTGGGTATCGACGGCGTAGTTGTTGGAATCCGAACTGCCGCTGCCGACGTTCCCCGAAGTCGCCGCCTGCACCCCCGTGTTGTCCAGGGTGATCAGGTTGGTGGCGTCCGTCACATTGCTCGAAGGGGTGAACGTCGCGGTCCAGGTAATGCCGCCGTCGACGCTGTTCACGGCGCTCAGGGTGCCGTTGGCGACGGTCAGGTCGGCGTTGGTAAACCCGGTGACCGCTTCACTGAAGGTGATGGTCACCAGTGAGCTGGCGCCAACGTTCAAGGCCGGATTCGCCACGACGATGGTCGCCGTAGGCGCCACGGTGTCGATGCTGTAGTTGGCCGAGTTGGTGACGCCCGAGCCCGAGTTACCGGCCAGATCGCTCACCCCCGTATTGTTCAGGCTGATCAGGTTGGTGGCGTCGTTGATACCCGCGGTCGGGGTGAAGGTGGCGGTCCAGGTGATACCGCCATCGCTGCTGCTCACCGCGCTCAAGGTGCCATTGGCAATGCTCAGGTCGGCGTTGTTAAACCCGGTGACCGCTTCGCTGAAGGTGATGGTCACCAGCGAGGTTTCACCGGCGTTCAGCACCGGGTCGGCCATGACGATGGTCGCGGTCGGGCGCTGGGTGTCGATGGCGTAATTGTTGGAGTCGGTGGTGCCGCTGCCAGCGTTGCCCGCCAGGTCGGCAATGCCGGTGTTATCCAGGGTGATCAGGTTGGTGGTGTCGGTGATGCTCGCGCTGGGTGTGAAGGTCGCGATCCAGGTGATACCGCCGTCGCTGCTGCTGACCGCGCTCAGGGTGCCGTTGGCGATGGTCAGGTCGGCGTTGGTGAAACCGGTGACGGCCTCGCTGAACGTGATGGTCACCTGCGAGGTTTCACCGATTTTCAACGCGCTGTCGGCCACCACCACCGTCGCCGTTGGCCGCACGGTATCAATGGCGTAGTTATTGGAATCAGTGGTGCCGCTGCCGGCGTTGCCGGCCTGGTCGGCAATGCCGGTGTTGTCCTGGGTGATCAGGTTGGTGGCGTCGGTGATGCTGCTGGTCGGCGTGAACGTCGCAGTCCAGGTGATGCCGCCATCAAGGCTGTTCACAGCGGTCAGGGTGCCGTTGGCGATCGTCAGGTCGGCGTTGCTGAAGCCGGTCACCGCTTCGCTGAAGGTGATGGTCACCAGTGAGGATTCGCCGATTTTCAGGCTGCTGTCCGCCACGACGATCGTCGCGGTTGGGCGCTGGGTGTCAATGACGTAGTTATTGGAATCAGTGGTGCCGCTGCCCGTGTTGCCTGCCAAGTCGCTGATGCCGGTGTTGTTCAAGGTGATCAGGTTGGTGGTGTCATTGACACCCGCGGTCGGCGTGAACGTCGCGGTCCAGGTGATGCCGCCATCGCTGCTGCTCACCGCGCTCAAGGTGCCATTGGCAATGCTCAGGTCGGCGTTGGTAAACCCGGTGACCGCCTCGCTGAAGGTGATGGTCACCGAGCTGGTTTGACCGATGCTCAGGGCAGTGTTCGCGACCACGATGGAAGCGGTCGGCCGCACCGTGTCGATGGCGTAGTTGTTGGAATCCGTGGTGCCACTGCCGGCGTTGCCCGCCAGGTCGGCGATGCCAGTGTTATCCAGGGTGATCAGGTTGGTGGTGTCGGTGATGCTCGCGCTGGGTGTGAAGTTCGCGAACCAGGTGACACCGCCGTCGCTGCTGCTGACCGCGCTCAGGGTGCCGTTGGCGATGGTCAGGTCGGCGTTGGTGAAACCGGTGACCGCCTCGCTGAACGTGATGGTGACCTGCGAGGTTTCACCGATTTTCAACGCGGTGTCGGCGACCACAATGGTTGCGGTTGGCCGCACGGTGTCGATCGTGTAATTGGCCGAGTTGGTGGTGCCCGCGCCAGCCAAGCCGTCGTTGATCGCGACCACCCCTGTGTTGTCGAGGGTGATCAGGTTGGTCGCATCGGTGATGTTGGTGGTCGGCGTGAACGTCGCGGTCCAGGTGATGCCGCCATCGAGGCTGTTCACAGCGGTCAAGGTGCCGTTGGCGATCGTCAGGTCGGCGTTGGTGAGACCGCTCACCGCACGGCTGAACGTGATGGTGACCAGCGAGGTATCGCCGATTTTCAACGCGGTATCCGCCATCACGATGGTCGCGGTTGGCCCCGGGGAATAAGCCGTGTTTACCGTGCCGCCGTCATTGAAGATGTTGTTCACGGCCGCTACGGAGGCGCCCGTGGAACCGCCGCCCGACGCAGGGCCACCGGAGCCGCTGCCACCGACGTTACCGCTCATGGCCGCAAAGTTGGCAGCCGTCATCAACAGCGTGCCTTTGTTCCAGATCGCGCCGACGCCTTTGCCGGCCGCGCCGCCCGAATCGGCGGAGCCACCCAGGCCACCACCGCCACCACCGCCGCCACCGGCAGCGATGTTGTTGGTAATCACCGACGTGCCGACAACGGTCAGTGTGCCGGTGCTGCCGTTGTAGATACCGCCGCTGGCCGAGGCGCCCGCCCGGCCAGGTTTGTCCCAACCGGAGCCGCCGCCACCGCCGCCAATGGAAATCGTGCCATTGTTTGCCGTACCACCGGCGCCGCCACTGCTGTAGTTGGCCGTGCCCACGCCGCCCGCGCCGCCGGTGCTGCTGCCGCCCCTGCCGCCCATGTAGTTGGGGTCATAGCCGCCGCCGTTGCCGCCGGTGTTGGCACTGCCGGAAGTGCCGGAATACACGCCTGTACCAAAGCCGGAAGTACCACCGTGACCACCGGCTTGCCCGCCGAGCGCGCCGCCACCGCCACCGCCGCCACCGACCGCGCCACCGACATAAGGCGCAGTAACCCCGCCACCGCCACCGCCGCCCGAGGCTGCGTTGCTGGTCACCGTGACATTGGTCAAGGTCAGGTTACCGTAGTTGACAATGCCGCCGCCCATGGCCGCCGTTCCGTCGGTCCCCGCCGCAGCGCCGTTGCCGGCGGCCAGGCCCTTGGTGATGATCAGCCCATCCAGGGTCGCGGTGACGCCGGAGTTGACCCTCAACACCTGGGTTTTGTACTCCCCGCTGATGGTCACGTCTGCCACGCCATCATTGTTGCGATCGCCGTCGATGGTGAGGTTCTTGGAGATGATCAGCTGGCTGTTGAGGTTGACCGTCATGTTGGCACCGAAGGCCACGGTATCCCCCGATACCGCGTCGCTCAGGGCCTGACGCAAGCTGCCGACACCACTGTCGCCGTTATTGAGCACCGTGATCGTCGCCAGGCTGTACTGATACCCCGACATGCTGCCGTAGGACAGCGCGGTGTGGCTCTCGATGGAGCCGGTGGCGATTTCCAGGGTCCAGTCGCTGCCCGCGCCGGTGCGGTTGGTGGACGCGGCAATATCGCGCCCGGTCAGCTGCGCCAGGGAGTCGACAAAGTTGATGCCCTTGTCGCCCGCCGCCGTGTTGCAGGCGTAGATCAGGATGTCGCCGCCAACGTTCATGTCCTGGCCGATCTGCGCCAGCACGTCGCTGCGGGCCGCGACGTTGTCTGCCGACAAATAGGTGTTGCCCAGCCACAGGTCCCCCGCGTTGCCGTGGGCGATGATCTGCACCGAGCTGACGCCCTGGTGGCTGCCCAGGTAATCGGCGATCTGTTGCAGGCCGTCCTTGCTCGCGTCCAGTTGCACCACCTGGGTGCCGGGGGCGACGCCTTTGAGCAGCTCGGCAGAGTCCTTGACCCGCGCGTCGACGAACACCACGGTTTCACCCGGTACGGCGACCGGGGCCGGGGTCACGGGCGCATCGGTTTGCGCATGGGTTTCGCTGCCGGTACCGGCGTGCTCGGTGGTCGGCGCCTTGGCGGCCGCGTCGGCAGCCGTGGCGTGACTGTCAGCCTGCGCCACGTCAGCCACTGTGGCGGCGACCGCGCCGTCGAACAGCATGCGTGGTTCCAGGGACATGATCATCGGCGTCGCCTGAGTAAGGGCGCCTGTTGTCGTTTGCCGTGCCTTAGCTTTGCTCCACCACATGCTGCTCACCCGCTTGTCGAATGCTGATACCCGCAAATAAAAAAGCCGTGATCAACTGATCGCGGCGTCGGCTTTGGTGCGAATCACATTGGCGGCGCTCAGGCTGCCGTCACGCCAGAAATCCATATGGGCGAACTGCTCGAACAGATCCGGCGGCAACAGGCTGCGGCGCGCTTGCAGCGCCACCCGTGGCTTGACCCGATGCAGGCCGGCTACGCCCAGGTCCTGGTCGAAATCCGGGGCGTCGTAGCTGAGGTTGTCGAAGTCGTGCTCGAACCAGGGCTCGCCGATAAATTCATAGACCAGCCGCATGACCCGCTCGGGGGCCTGGGCCAGCAGGTCGTAGTCGACGATCAGCATCGAGTCGGCGTGTTCGCCGTAGTACGCCTCTTTGAGCGCCGACCACGCATACCCGACCATGCGGTTGCGCTGGGCCAGGGTCTCGACGCGGCTGTACACGGTATTGCGCTCGACATCGTCGTTGAACAGCTTGGTGTTTTCGAAGGGATTGGCGCGGTACAGGCGCTCCAGGCTGTCCATGATCCACGCGACATTGCGCACGCAGGCGATGACTTTGGCTTGGGGAAACAGGTCATGCAGCGCCGGCATGCGCGCGCACCACTGGCGATTGGTGTCGAACACCACCGGCGTGGAGGTTTTGTCGGCGTAATAGGAATCAAACAGGCCGCGCAGCAAGCGGCGGCGGGTGTCGGCGTCGATCACCGAGCCAAACTCGCTGCCGGCGCTGCACTGCCCCAGCACACCCTTGAACAGGGTGCCT
>Ga0307517_10012183_pt1 | contig 11838 bp, 4 predicted proteins | sample 23_EM_MG_FD_194515 | JGI IMG/M metagenome (GOLD analysis project Ga0307517, IMG submission 194515) | Populus trichocarpa ectomycorrhiza microbial communities from riparian zone in the Pacific Northwest, United States - 23_EM | ecosystem: Host-associated > Plants > Roots > Unclassified | place... | reverse complement strand
TTTGGATCTTCTTGAACACACAATAAGGCAATATGGAGGCATCTAGCGATCTCATTTCTGGAGTAAGAATGTCCTAAGCTTGCATCCATTAGTTCCAGTGCTGTCCCATTTGTCCAATGTTTCCATGCCTGCAACCATCAATAGCTATGTTCAGAAACGTTCTCTTTTTCTCCCCGTCGTTGATCTTGGCATAAATAAAATAAAAATGTGTACAATTAATTTTCTCTTACATAGCTTAGAGGGTCCATGCCATTGTCTGATTGATAGAAACTGCTGTTCTTTTTGCCACTGATAATCTCGAGTATCAAGACACCGAAACTATACACGTCTGACTTGACGGAGTACTGTCCATGCATTGCGTACTCCGGAGACATGTACCCACTAGAGTATATCCAACAATCAGCATCGATTACAGAAAAAGAACATCAACAATTAATCCCTTCAATATATACCATAATTAGCTAATTGAAACTGAACCAGTTTTCCTACTTTCAAATGATTTTGGCATCTTACATGGATTGTCGAATCAAATCTGAAAATTAATGACTTGTAGATTCAGCCTATATCATTTGGTGAAGCAAGGGATTTTCATGAATTAATATTTAGAGAAAAAAAAAGCACAACAATTGATTATCGATATATGTTATTGGTCGAATGTTTTTCAACAATAAGCTAGGCATGACCTTATATAGTTTTTAACATGTATGTTCCATATATTAACAATTTTTTTTAATTCGAAGATAGGTTTCCTCATGCTCGGATCAACATACACGTGAATTAACATTAGTCTTTATTTTTTAAAAGTTAATGACTAGATAAGTCTTTAATTTCAGCGTTTTGGCTACCAATATATCCAGAGAAGCCATTGCTAAATTGCTACCCTTCCTCCCATTATTAGTGACTTCTGTTAGATTGTTATTAAAATAATTGTTTTGTGTAAAGTAAATGTATGCAGAATTAATATAAATAGAGTATTTACTTGCTAAATTTTGGGTGAAAAGAAGAGAATAAAAACGCTGTATTATATCCTATATCTTTAAAGTTAATTAAATTACACGTCACTCGGTACAAATAGTGTCAATATTGCAAGTAATCTCTTAAAATTTTAATAACACCACCTTAAAATGTTATATTAAAGTCTATGAATCTGGACAAATATGATCATGGGTTGCCAAAAATATTATTTTAAAATTAACATTAGATCAAGGCTGTTGAGTGCAAGTCTGTGGTCTGAACACAAATCCCAGATTGTCTAGACCTCTACTCTCCAAAATGATGTCGTACGAGCTCAATTGTTACTGTCTAGGAAATCATTATATTAATCATTTGAAAAGTTTATGTCTTATATCCGTATAATCGTTGAATAAATATAATTTTATAATAATATTAAATTAGTAATAAAATGGATTAGTATAGTCTAAATCAATAATATATTTTTTTTTTGTTAAACTCCTAACATCATGTTGTTTTTACTATTAACATCTAACTACTTATCGTCAATAAGGATATCATTTACGATATAATCCCTATTATTATTTTCATTAAGATTTATTCTATAACTAACATTATAATTATCATCAAAATAAATATTATAATTTAATAAAAAATATCAGTTCACATCTATATCCTCTCATAAATGAGTTTACCAAAGGTCACATTCTCTTCTATCGCAATATTTTACCCATTCGAGTCTTTTAGAGTTTCTATGTTGTTGCTTGTTTTCATCATGTTTGGGTTTGATCATAGCAAGGGATCTCTTGATTGTTTAAAAACCTGCAAATTATTATTAAGATTGAATTTTTAGAACATTTCCTCCTTTAAGAATCCATAATTCAAGTACACATGAAAGGAAGGAAGTGCGCCGCGTTCTTCTTCTTCTTCATCTTAATTTTCCCATTCATAAATCTTGAGCGTGTCCCAACTCTTACGGGTTTGCTTACTTCTCCTACTAGGTAGAGGCACGACCATTCAATTTTAATTGAATGACTATCAACTCCACCTTCATTTTTTTTTATTTGATTTGGTTTTTTATTAAAAAAATATTTAAATTGGTTTTTTTAAAAGAAAAATTAACATTGGTTCAAATCAATCGGTTTAGACTCGATTCAGTTTTGTTATTTTAGAACAAAAATCGGTTTTTTCTGTTTGGCTCAGTTTTTCCGGTTTGACTCGGTTTTTTCCGGTTTAGCTCGGGTTTTTCGGTTCGGTTTTGATTCGGTTTCAGGCTTAACCGAACCGGTCGGTTTTCTTAAATTTCTAATATGTTTAATCGATTTTTTTTCACGATTCAGTTTTTTTAATTATATATTTTTTTATTTTTTCAATTTAATTAATTTTTTTGTTTTTTTCTCGTTTCTAATCAAAATGATAGCACCCACCAGCCCAGTTATCCTTGTGATAATCATATTGATAGCCCCAACCAGTTACAAAATAAAAATTGCCTAAGCAACATTGATCTTTTCTAATTATTGGGCTTATTATTTTCTAATTTCGTCATTATTCATGAAGATTAAAGCCCAATAACCTGAATGTTGCAAAGGCCAGGCTATCATTACAATCTTTTCAATAGGGCTTCTTGTCCAGAAACTTTAGAAGAAACGACAAAAATAGACCCAAACTTGTTCTTGGTCAGGTTTACTCCAGTCTCCACCCTCTATGCTCTGCTCTCCTCTCCTCTCCTCTACTCCACTGTTAGGGTTTCAGAGTTGCTTCAATGGAATGGTGAGTAGCATTTTATTAACTACTGCTACAACTACTTTCTCACGTTTCAACTTCCAATGTTTAGATTACTCTGCAAAAGCATAGTGATAGGGTCTTCTGTTAGAGCTTCATCAGTTCATTATTTTATTGCAAACCCTTCAATACTATCATGTCTCAGATACATCTCATCAGTGAATACGGATGATAATATAAAAGAACATTCCTTTACAGTCTCATACCTTATGAACAAATGTGGGTTCTCTCTAAAATCTGCTTTAGAAGTTTCTAAGCAGGTCCATTTTGAAACCCCAGATAAGCCTGATTCTGTTCTTGCCGTTTTCAAGAACTATGGCTTCTCAAAGTCCCATATCTTGAACCTTGTGAGGAGACGGCCAGCGGTGCTTTTGTCTAAACCTAACACAACACTTTTGCCCAAGCTTGAGTTTTTCCAATCTAAAGGTTTTTCAAGCCCTGATGTTATCAAAATCATATCATCCTACCCATGGGTTTTTAAGTACAGCTTAGAAAACCAGTTAGTTCCTGCTTTTGATTTCCTTGAAAACTCGCTCCAATCTGATGCCGTGGCCATCAAAGCAATCAAGCGTTTCCCTCGTATTCTAAATGTTACTGTTGAAAACATGGCACGTGTTGTCGATGTTTTACTAGGCAATGGAGTCCCTGAAAAGAATATTGCTCTGCTAATTCGTTCCCGGCCTTCTATTATGGTTTCAAATCTGGAGAATTTAAAAAAGCTTATAGAGGAAGTGACTCTAATGGGATTTCATCCTTCCAAGAGTCAGTTTGTTGTGGCAATCAGGGTGCTGACGTCCGTGACCAGAACCACGTGGGAGAAGAAGCTTGATGTGCATAGAAAGTGGGGGTTGTCTGAGGAAGAAATTCTTGAAGCATTTGTAAAGTTTCCATGGTTTATGTCCCTATCTGAAGAGAAGATCATGGCAGTTATGGATCTTTTTGTCAACAAACTGGGCTGGGAGTCTTCCTATATTGCCAAAAATCCAACTTTTTCATCATATAGCCTTGAGAAAAGGCTAATTCCAAGGGCTTTGGTTTTGCAATTTTTAGTTTCTAAAGGCTTGGTTGAGAAGAGTTTCAGAAGCCTTGCATTCTTCAATACACCTGAAGATAAGTTCCGGCAGATGTTTATAGATCACCATGCTGACTCTACCCAGATACTGAAATTTTACGAGGAAAAACTGAATCTTTCATCAGTTGTAAACTCTTCCACTTTTTAAATCACTATCACAATACATTTTTTTCATATTGTTTTCTTGTTGTGTTCTTTGGATTTCCATAAATTAGGCATTATGTATTGCAATTTAGTTTCTATATCATCTGTTTTTTACTCAATCAAACCTTGAAGCTCGTGATGAATCTGCTTTTGTTGCTTTTGTCTACTCCTCAGAAAACACTTGCCCAAGCTTGAATTTTTCCAATCTAAAGGTTTTCCAAGTCCTGACCATGTCAAAATCATATCATCCTACCCATGGATTTTGAAGCGTAGCTTAGAAGACCAGATAGTCCCTGCTTTTGATTTCCTTGAAAACTTGCTCCAATCTGATGTCGTGGTCATCATAGCAATCAAGCGTTCCCCTCGTATTCTAAATAGTAATGTTGAAAACATGGCATGTATTGTTGATGTTTTACGAGACAATGGAGTCCTTTAAAAGAATATTGCTCAGCTGAATTCGTACCCAGCCTTCTATTATGTTTTCAAATCTGGAGAATTTTAAAAAGCTTATAGAGGAAGTGGCTGTAATGGGATTTCATCCTTCCAAGAGTCAATTTGTTTCTGCAATCATGTGGGGAGGTCCATGAGCAGATCCACATGGGAAAAGAAGCTTGCTGTGTATAGGAGGTGGGGTTTGTCCGAAGAGGAAATTCTTGCGTCATTTGTAAAGTTTCCATGGTTTATGGCCCTATCTGAAGAGAAGATCATGGCACTGATGGATCTTTTTGTCCACAAATTGGGCTGGGAGGCGTTCTATCTTGCCAAAAACCCATCAATTGCATCGAATGGCATGGAGAAAAGGTTTGGTTGAGAAGAATTTCAGAAGCCTTGCATTCTTCAATACACCCAGCGATGAGTTCCGGAAGATGTTTATAGATCACCATTCTGAATATACCCTGATATTGAGATTTTATGAGAAGAAACTGAATCTTTAATCAGTTGTAAACTCTTCAACATTTTAAATCACCACCACTCTACATATCTATTTGTTTTCTCTAAGAATTCTGTAATTGTGGCATAGCGCATTGTTACCTGGTCTGTTTGCAATTTGTTTCTATATCATCTGTTTTTTCTTTATCAAACCTAGAACCTTGTCCTTAATGATGTTTTTACAGCCATCTGCCATACCACATGATCACTGCACTTGTCTCGCCTTATATGAAATTTGACTACTTATACTGTCTCATTGTTACTCGGAAGAGATGTTTTTGCACCATGAGAGATGATCTAATCCATGTTAGGTATATGCTGACCCTCCTTGTTTTCTTGGTAACTGCATAGGAATGGAGGTCAATCAGGCATTGCGTATTTTAGATCTTTTCCCTTCTACAGTTCGTTTTTAACTAGCTGAGTATTCAAAACACATCTTTTTCTCAAGTAGAGATTCGTGTGGTTTTGGAAAGTTTCCTTGGCTTAAGATTCTTCTTAACTTAAGACAAAGAGGAATGTTCATCGTACGAAAGCCAGTACTTTTGAATACTGAGATCCAAATCTTGATGCAAGAAAGATGTTGAGACATTGTAAGTTCAAGGGTTTGTTAGGAAGGATTTGATTGCAAGAGCTTCGCATGTTTAATAGTTTCAGAAGCTGTTGAAGATATTATCACAAGCTGTGGACATGCTCTCTAGGAACAATCCTTTTATTGGATGTATATTTAGGGATTAAATGTTCTTCCAAGCTTCTGTTCAAGATACGAGGGTTGTTAAACAACACTTGCATGACCTTGACCTGAAGCATCTCAGGAGAAACCATGGGACGTGAACAAGTTAATGACAGTCAGGTTTTTCAAGCCATTCCAGCGGAGATATCTAGAAGCTGAAGACGCAGATTTAATGGAAACCCACATGCATTTATGAGGCAATAGACTGTGAAGGAGTAATCTTGTGGATTTGCAGCACTTGTAGATCCACTAGTGATAGATTTGTAAGAGAGAAATGGTGAAGAATCATCACTATACCACCAAAATTTGAATGGTACCATTTGATTCATTAATCCTTGAACTATCTGCTCTACAAGGATGCAGCTACTGGCTTGTACTGTGAATCTCAAACATCAGAATTATGAAGCTTCATGCATCTATATCTCTCACAAATAGCCAAAGTTAATGACCAAGAAGATCCATAAATGTGAATTACTTCGTGTATCAACAAGAATGATAATTCAAACACATTAAAAAACAAAAGCCAATTAACATTAACATTAACATTGACATTAATTAACAAAAAAAAAAAAACTAAAAGAAATTGAGTTTTACTGTAGCTATAAGCATTATTTATTGGAATAGTACTTGTTTTGAGTTATTTTTTTTATTGGTTTTTTTTCAATCAATGCTTTTTTATTTTTTTCATCCTTTAATATTGCTGGCTAATTCGTGCCAAGCCTTCTATTATGATTTCAAATCTGGCGAATTTTAAAAAGCTTACACAGGAAGTGACTCTAATGGGATCTCATCCTTCCAAGAGTCAATTTCTTGCTGTGGGCACTAGTGGAATCTATCTTAGTGTTTGGTGGAGCTGCATTTGTCATCGACCATGGAAGAGGATAGTTGCTGCTGGTTTCAGGTGTTGCGTTGGCGGTGAAGGAATCAACGATTGTCGTTGATGAGGAAAGCACATGATGCAGAGAAGAGATGCTGCCGCAACTGGTGCTAGGAGGTCACGGTGGCAGGGGTTACGCTGTTGCTGCTGTCGTCCGATGCTGGTGTGACTGAACAAGAAGCTTCTGCTGCTACTCACAATGGAATCAGCGATTGCTGTTCTTGGAGGAGCTGTGAGAGAGACGCGGGGGATGGTGGCTGGTCTTTGAATGGGTTAATTATTTTGGTTAGATTTTGCTCCAGAGGTCACGGGTTTTGGCCTTACTTTTTTGTTTAAAGTTGAAAGAGTGTTTTTACTTTTTAGTGTGTGTGTGTGTGCGCGTGCAGGTAAAGACAAGGGAGAGTGTTTTATTTTTCGTGTGGGGGAATGTTGTGTCTTTTTGTTTTTGGAGTGTAGTATGTGGCTATTTATATTTTATGGCATTCTCATCCCTTTTATTTTTTTCAAATTACATTTTAATCACTAAATAAAATTTATTTGATTAATCTTTCCTTCTCTTTTTTTCTCTCTTCTTTTTTTTTAAAGAACAATTTGTTAACACAAAAACAAAAAGCGAATGTTTAAAAATCACGAAATGACTAGAAATTGCCTAATCAAGTCAAAAACATATTTTTTATATTTTTTCTAATTGTTTTTGAAATATGTTGAACTCGAGAGTAAAAAATGAGTGATGACGTTAACATAAGAAAGAGGAATGTTTATAGTACGAAAGCCAATTTCGAATACTGAGATCCAAATCTTGATGTTGAGTTAGGGTTTGTAAAGAAGTATTCAATTTCAAGAGCTTCGCATGCATAATAGTTTCATTTGCTGTTGAAGGTTTTATCAGAAGCTGTGGACATAATCTCTAGGAACAGTCCTTTTTATGGAGAGTATATTTAGGGATTACATGTTCTCAAAGCTTCCGTTCTTCAAAGCCTCTCCTCACTTTTTAGCTCAATTTTCAACTTCCGGGCGGCCCGTAATATATCTCAATCGTTAGAACCTTTTAATCGGTATCAAGCTCCTAGTTTCACGAATTCGTGGCGTTGCAACAATATACAACTTATTTTATTTAAAAATATAAGCAACTCTATTATGAATAACTCTATCAAATAATCATGGACATGAGATCATAGATGAATTGTATATATGCGATCCTTTTTTAGCTGTATGATCCTGGAAACGACCAACCTCCACTTCCTCCTCCTCCTCCTCTAGCGCTGCTATTGTTCTAGTTTAATTTTTATTTGTACAAATAAAATTATAATGAATATTTGAATTTTATTAATATAAAATTTTATTATATTATTCAATTTTATTTTTACATATTTCAATTTTATACAATTTTATTTATTTAATTATTTTCTTTTTTTTATCCATACAACTTTATATTAATTATTCTATACAATTTTATTTTTTAAAATATTTTTTAATTATCACGGACGGAATATATCCATTGGTATTTTCTAAAGAGTTGGGAAAAAATTATTGTCTATGTCACCATCACCAATGACAATATTTCATTGGTGATTTACCATGTTTATGCAGACGAAATCTAATTGTCGATATATTTCAGAGAGTTTGAGAAAAATTACTTCATATGCCACTATCACCGATGAAAACATACCAACGGGATATTTTTGTCGGCATATTTCTAGCGGGAATATTTTTTTGACGTGTATTTTTCGTTTGTAAAACTATAGGGTTTTTTTTTTACTGACATAATTAACAATAAATGTTGAAATTATCAATAAATAGTATATCAACTAATTGGTTCCTTGATAAATTAGTCGGTAAAATTTTTACCAACAGAGTGTTAATCTCACACTGAGAAAAAAATTACATCGGCAAAATCTCCTTGATAAGAATATGTTTGGGAGTGTGATTGCGATTGCTTTTCAAAATGTTTTTCGTGCCGAAATACATCAAAATGATATATTTTTTTATTTTTTAAAAATTATTTTTAAGATCATTATATCAAAACGATTCAAAAAATATAAAATAAAATTATTTTTTAACCAAAAAAAAATTAAATTTTTAGAAATATAAGTTGGCCCGTATTTTCACATGCACTCTAAATATTGTAGTGTATATCCCTATGCCTCAATAACTTCATTCCAAATCCTTCCGTATAAAACCTACACCGTCAACAAAAGTCAACCGGCTTTCACTTTGATTTATGTATTTTTTATTAAATTTAAAATCCAACAGCAATGCTTCTTCGTATCTGTTTTTAGTAACCAGTAGAGACTAGAGAGTGCTTAGCGTCATCTCTAAATGCAAACGCAAACAGTACTGAAGGAGAGTTCAGCTACGCCTGGTGATTTTGAGAAGCCAAGCACAGACCAGTCTCTTGTGTACCAGAGAAATAAGAGGCAAATCCCTTCATCATATCCATCCAATTTCCCTCTGAATGACCTCTTAATTGAAGAGATTCTTCAAAGGTTAACGAACCACCTCCAAATCTGCCTGCAAGAATTGGTCCTCTCAAATTTCCACTCCTTTTGCTTGTCGCTTTACAACCCACCATCTCAATCATCAGTACAAGCAAAACCCATTTCCATTTTCATCAGTTATTGGACTGAATTTGGAATACCTCAGTGTTATTATTATATGTGTAATCCATTTCCAACGCAATGGGTTGCTCTCCCTTTGCTTGAACCTGAAGAAGACAATATAGTCCAGATGTGGGATCTGTTTCTGAACCTTATTATTCCCAAGATGACAAGGGAGAATGCACTATCAAGTCCAGTTATCGGTCTAGGGTAGTCCAATTTGATAGAGTAGAATCTCTGCAAATAGTTTTGAGAACATATTGGTCAGAAACTCAACAATGGTATAGACCAGTTCTTGGAGGTTCAAGGTATAGATGGCATACTCTATTGTTGCCTACAATGGGAAGTTGTTTTGCTACAACGGAGAGCATATTTTTGCTTACGATCCCTTCAGTCCTGACCTATCCACATTCATTGATTGCTCCTATAAATTCCACAAATTTTTTCGTGGTTTTCAACTGTTTATTGATTGGGGGTGTTTCAGGGCTTTCTGCGGATGATGCTATCGGTGCTATCGGCATGTCATGGCAATGTTAAGGCTTTGGCTATTGGGGCAATCAAAGATTATCCTACTTGGGAATGGAGCTTGGTGGATAAGGTTTATCATGACAGAAGGATACCTTGCTCGAAAAAAAATCTGATGCCAACAAGTACACTCGACGACCACAGGGTTTCCACTCAAGTGATGGGGCTATCGTGGTGGCGATCCATTAAGGTTTAACTCACATTCTTTCTGAAGTTTACAGTCACTAAATCTGCCTGCATTTTTCTGTGCAATCTACAAAACTACACCAATGCCATAGCAAGAATGTTCTTAGCTGGCTAAACCTGAACTACTTTTTCCTAGGCTGTATTTGGTGTATGCTACTGATGAAGGAAATCTTCACCGGAAAAACTTCTTCAAGACTACTTCTCTAACTGATCTAAGCTGTTAAATACACCATTGAAATGCCAGTAGAAGGAGCAGGGAAAGTGCAGTCTCATGCCCGTCAGCAGGTCCAGCACACCCCACTTCCACAAGGCGGCTGCTTTGCATAATCGACAAATTTAAGAAATGTATGGAAAACCTCAAGTTGGACTAGAAAATTCAAAGGCATCATACAAAATGTTGAATGTATTATGCTAAAGGGTCCAGAGGCTTAATTATCTAATCCTTAATTAATCTATTTTATTTGTATCTTATCAACAACAAGGATTACTTTTCCATTAAAACCCCAAATCTGAGACGGCAAAATGCAAATGCTCTTTGCACTTGGTCATCATACCTTACATTGTTCATCATTGACTGTGGTCCTATTTATGTATAGTCTTTCAATTAGGACGAATCTCTTTCCTAATTACATCCGCCCCTCGTTAATATTATTGATTGTGTCCCTTGAAAGAGTCCAATCGGCAAGGTTTAAAATTGAGTTTCAATTGTAAAATCTTGTGTTTCATCTTAATTTAGACCAAGGATGATTCCTAAATGCAAGAAATTTGTTCCATGCAATGTATTCATACTATACGAAATGTATATTGACTTTCTTAGTGTCAACATACGAAATATATGCATATATTATTGATAACTTTTTATGGTAAAGGATATTTAATTTAAGATTAATTTATATGTTAACTAATCGGATTAAATCTCTTCTTTCAAACAATTTTTAAGGCATATTATTTGTATTAGAGTGAGTTTCTTTAATGTTTGACTTCAAATTTTCAATTTTAAAATTTTGTTTCGATGATTCCTAGATGCAAGAAATTCGTTCCATGCATTATATTCATACGAAATATATATTTACTTTCTTAATGTCAACATACGAATTATATATCTTAATAATTTTGTATGATAAAAGGATATTATTTTAAAATTAATTTATATATCAACCAGATTAAATTTTTTTCTCAAACTATTTTTAAGATATGTTTTTGGTATTAGAATAAATTTCTTTGATGTTTGGATTCACAATTTAAACTCATGGCAATATTTATTTGTTTAATTATTTGAGAGAAATGTGATTGAATTATCAAAGAAAATATTGATGGCAAACTCACTACCAGAAAATTGATAAATACAAACTGAAATACCGAGGGAATATTTCCGTCGGTAAATTTTCGAGGGATTTTACCGACGGAAATATTCCCTCGGTATATACCGAGGGAATTACCGTGGGAAAAAAATTAAAACAAAGTAAAAAAAATGATGACATGTTATTTTTACCGACGGAATTACAGAAGGAATAATTTCTGTCGGTAATTCTGTCGGTAAATTTGTTGGTAAACTGTGAACACTGTTCATCATGTCAATTACAAAGGGAATCACCGACGGAATTTTCCGTTGGTATTTTCCAGAGAGCTACAGAACTGTTCACTTTCCAATTGCACTGTTAATTGTTGTTCTTTACGGACAAAATCACCGACGGATTGAAAAGTCGTTGGTGTTATTTGGCGGTTTTCTAAAAAAATTCAATTAATTTAAAATTTTCATTTAAATATTACAGACGGAATCACCGACGGATTGAAAAGTTGTCGGTAATTTTTTTGGCGGTTTCTAAAAAGTTTTTACGAAATTGAAAATTTAAATTAAATATTACCGATGGAATTACCGACGGAATAATTAAAAAATATTAATATTCAATTATCCGTCGGTAAATCCGTCGGTAACGCGCCCCAATAAAAAGCTCGAATCCCCTTATTTCACAAGAGACATACCCATTTATTATTATTATTATTCTTCTTGTTGTTCTTTTACTTCTTCTTCTTCTTCTTCTTC
>Ga0307517_10012182_pt1 | contig 11840 bp, 14 predicted proteins | sample 23_EM_MG_FD_194515 | JGI IMG/M metagenome (GOLD analysis project Ga0307517, IMG submission 194515) | Populus trichocarpa ectomycorrhiza microbial communities from riparian zone in the Pacific Northwest, United States - 23_EM | ecosystem: Host-associated > Plants > Roots > Unclassified | place... | reverse complement strand
GCTTATTAACAAAAAAAAAAAAAAAAATTCAATGCATGTACGAGAATTTTTTATGATTTATTTTTCGGATAATACTACTCCTTGTTTTTTTTTTTTTTGCAATATCTTACTATTTTATTAAATTATGTATTTCTTGAAATTAAATAAAAAAATCCAAGCATCCACCTAATATATATATCTCCTTGAAATTATTGTTGTACTTGGCCAACTAATTAAATATTATATTAGCATAGTAATTCGATAATTACACTATTTAGTTTTAATTTAAACATAAATTTAAAAATTATTTTAAAAAATACATATTAAAAAAATATCAATTAAAAAAATAAATAATAATAATAATAGCCTAGGTTTTGTCATTTGTGTCTTAACTCGTCAAACTTGTGATACCGGTTATGAATTCAACTGAGTTCGATAATTTTTTTTCTTGAATTTATATTTAATCTAAATATATATATTAAAAAAAAAGCAAAAAAAAAAGGCTAAACATGTGAGCCTATGCCCTAGCATCCTGGGCCATGGTAATGAAAAGCTCAGACACGTGGGTGAGCCTTTAAGCCCAGACCCGTGTGCCTGGACTTGATTTTATTTTTTATTTTTTAAAATGAGTGAATGACATGTTGTTTGTTTTTTTTTTAAAAAAAAATGCACAGATGACACATCTCCCGTTGAGACAGACAATGTGTCATCTGCAAGCGTGGATTTCAGCCACTACTATGGCGACTGAAAAATCTAGACAGTGTTTTTCCCAAAAAAAACTTGATTTTCAAGTCATTTCAACATGAAAACACCTTATTAGCACTCTTATAATACCCACAAACCAATCTAACAACTAAAAATTACCTAAAAAATCCAAAAAACCAAAATCAAACCAGTTGGGATTTGACTCTCTCGACTTAGATTTGTTTTTCAAGCAATATTGAGACTCCAAACAACCATCATCAAGCTTTTTTCATCTCATGAAATCCATGGGCATAAAAAAAACCATTTTGGTGTTAAAAAATGGTGTGAACAATGACTTTTTTTTCATCATTATAATCTAACAATCTCTCTCTCTTTAATCAATGATCGAAAAAAAATACGAATGAATTTTTATATCATAATTAAATTTGTCAAATTTAAGAGGACTTATTTATTATTTTTAAAAATTGAGGATCTAAACGTATTTTTCATGAAAACCTTGACACACAATCCATTTCTTGCATCTTTTCATTTTGGTCTCTATCCATTTAAATTCATAATTTTCTAAAAAATAAAAACCAATTGACTTTTAATTTATGATCAAATCACTTAAAAATTGAAATTTAAAAATCAAAATGAAAAAAAAATAAAAAATAAATGGTGAATTCGCAATAACATACGTGTGTGTACATTATCAGTAAAAGTATCACACCTTTTAGAATTTTCTGCAACAAGAGTTTTTTTTTTTTAAAAAGAAAACCTCCATGCTATTGGTATTTCTATACATTATTACAAGAAGGTAAAACAGCTTCTTCTATCATAAGATGTCCATTGACAATGTCGTAATGACGACAACAATTTTGTTTTTATTTTGAAAGTCAGTTTGATTTTATTTGATAGCTATATTTCATGACAATATTTCCAAAAGAAAACAATTATTGTCATAATTGCATGGGATTCAAGATTTTCAATTATAATACAGTTTCAAAAATCAGACAGCCGACCGATCCTGAGATTGGATCTACTCTACAGTCTACAATCCCACCAACTTTGCTATTGACCACTGCATGATTTTGTCAAATTAATCAAATACTGTTAATTAAATAATATGGTCAACAACCTAATATGTCGTGGCATGTCAGGGATATTTAGTAGAGCAGTAACAAATATTTTTTAAAATGTTTATTTTTAAATATATTAAAATATTATTTTTTAAAAAATTTAATTTTAACATTACAATATTAAAACGATAAAAAAACATAATTTTTGTTTTATAAATATCCATTTGAACTGTACTCCCAAACAAAGTTTAGAGTTAAAACTAAAAAGTTGTTAAGGAAACAAAATGAAAGAAAAATGTTTTTTTTTTCTTTCAGAATTATTATTAAGATTAAATGTTTTTTCATTTATATTTTAGAAAGATAATATCTGAATTTTTCATTTCAAGAAATTTATTTCCATGATATCCCTTGAATTTGAATATTAAAAATCCTATTTATCACACATAAAGAGAAGATGTAATAAAAAAATAAAATTTTTCTTTTTTGTGTCTATATTACAACCGTATTAGCATTGAAATATTAGTATCTAATATATAACAGATTGTTGGATTTGAATTAAATCAATTCCCCTTTTTTTTTTTTAATTATTGTTGGATATCAATATTTCATTACAGCAATATCAACATCTTGGATTTCAACTTGAAAAACCAAAATGGAGCATCCTTTTCGTGTAACGCATAAATAGTTATATACTATCAATATCAACATCCATTTTGATCGGATTTAATAATTTATATTGATGTGATTTTTGAATGATAATATATATATATATATATATATATATATATTAAAATCCTTGGGTATTTAATGGATGGGACCCATACGAAATTCTTGAGAAAGACACATGCACTGCCTTCTTTTTCTGAGAACGACTCATTGTCTTGTCGAAGCAAAGAAAGCATTCAAGCCATTATCAATGAAAGCATTAATGCACTTACTGTCATGCTCAAGAAAACCAGTGAAACTAATCTGACGGGTGCAGTTTAATTAATTAAATTTTAAATATATAATTATTAATTTTAATATTTATAAAACTAGTTAAAAATATATATAAACTGATTCGAATATCTACATTAATTATTAAAAAATTACTTAACTACCATATAAGTGGGTAATGCGATTATGGAAAGAAGAAGCAATTTTCTTGCCCCTAATAAATTCTTTCATGGGCTCCTTTGGCAGTCATTTTTGCCAAGTTTGCAGATTTGTGTATCCAAAACTTAAAAAAACAGATTTTTTTCCAGCTGAAAATTCCAGTTTTGTTTTTGAAAAAATTATAATATTAATTGTGTTTCAAGAATATTTTTGAAAAAATTAATTTTTTATTAATTTAAATCATTTTAATATATTAATATTAAAATAAATTTTAAAAAATAAAAAAATTATTTCAATATATTCTTGAATAAAAACAACTTAAAAATTTATATTAGTTATTTAGTGTAAAAAAAGAGAAAAGGCTGTGCCTGCCAATAGGAATTCCCAATTTAAAATATTAATAATAATGGCATTCAGCGTAATTTACTTACCAGAAAAGTCCAAATGCCAAACCCGAAATATTCTCGCGTCCTTTTATCACCAGTGACTCCCTTCTCTCATCCTCTCCTTCAAAAACCCGACCCGGCCTACCCCGCTCTCTTCACTCGCCGTTGAAAACTAAACCTCCGGTTCTGTCGCTCCGTTTAAACTGCTGTCCCTTCAATCATGGACGAGAATTCAGCTCTTATAGCACAACTTCTCATGGAAGATGAAATAGAAATGAGAAACGGTAACGGTAACGGTAACGCTAACGCTAACGGTAGCGTTAGCGGTAAAGATCAGAACGACGGCGGATGGAAAACAGTTACGTATTCAAAACGAAACAAGAAACAACAACCCTCGAAAGTCTCGAACTCGTCGGAGAGTTCTTCCTCCGATCACCAGCGATCTAACGGCGTCGGCGGTGAGAAAGCTGATGTGTTTCGGTCGATTGAGAAGCAATCGGAGGACCGGCGCCGGAGGATTGAGGAGGAGTGGCGGAAGAGAGAGGAGGAGGAGAGTGGTGAGAGAGATGGATCGAAGCGGCATTCTGATGAGGATGATGGAGAGAGTGAAGATGGAGGTCATGGTGGAGACGGTGGTGGTGCTGGAGAGGAAGTGAAGAAGGTGAAGAAGCCGAAGGTGAAGAAACCAAAAGTAACGGTGGCGGAGGCGGCTGCGAAGATCGATGCCGGTGATCTAGGCGCCTTTCTTGTTGACATCACTGTAAGCATTTAATTGTTTAATTTAAATTTGATTTTTAACCAATCCATACATGCTGTTTTTTTTTAATAAAAAAATAAAAGATTCTCTTTTTCGTTTTTTTTGTGATGTCGTTTTGTTGGATTTAGGCGTCGTATGAGACTCAGCAGGATATACTGTTAATGAGATTTGCTGATTACTATGGAAGAGCATTTTCATCAGTGAGTTCAGCTCAATTTCCTTGGTTAAAGATCTTCAAGGAGTCTCCTGTTTCCAAATTGATTGATGTAAGTTTTTTCTTTTTAAATATTTTTATCAGTCTAATTATGACTAAGGTGAAATTATTTTTTATTACATAAATATAATATCATTTTTGTTAACATGTTTTTTTTCTTTTTCTTTCAAAGATTGGGTTTTTATGGAAAAAAGTATTAATGTGTGCGATTGACTTGGGATATAATGCTATAGTTAGTCTTTGTTTGTTTGTCCTGACATTTATGTGTGCTAAGATGTTTAGGTACTGACTTTGTGTAATTCATCTATATGATGATCTAAGTTGGATCGATCGGAATTGATTCACTTTAAGTGTGCTCAATGTGATTTTAATGAATTTTGTATGTTCATAACCATTTCTAACATTTTATTTTAAATTATTGCTTTTCTGAGCAGACCCCCCTCGCACACATCTCTCAAGATGTTTTCAAGGCATCAGTTGACTGGCTTGGCCAGCGATCCTTTGAAGCACTTGGGTCCTTTGTGTTATGGTCATTGGATAGAATTTTTGCTGACCTTGCAAGTCATCAAGGAGTTGCCAAGGGATCCAAAAAGGTGGTCCAGCGATCACCATCTAAGTCTCTGGTAGCTTTCAGAACTACTCTTTCTATATGATTTCTAAATACTTCTATGCTAGTCAACACTTTCATTCAAGAGTTTCCCCCCCTACTATCATGTTTTGTTTAAATTTCATCCATTGATTCTTACTTTAAAGAAATTTTATCTGGAAATCAACATTTTGAAGGTTTTAGAAAAACATAAATATGAGTTTCACACCCTCAATTTCATTTATATTCTTGTCAACGCCCATTTCTTTCCAGAGTCTTTTCAGCAAGTCGGATGACTCTTTCCTGTTTGAAAAATGTTTGGAAACATGCTTATTTTAAGGCTTTGTTTATTGTTAGCACACCAGCATGAACATTAAAGGTTTAGCTAGTACACGTTACATACCTTAAGTTTTACTAATTTTCATGTGGTTGCTGTAATAGTGCTGGGTATAGATTGTGTTTTTTCATCCAAGTAACCATTTTATTGATATATTGATGAGTTCCAGGTTGCTATATTTGTGGTTTTGGCAATGACGTTACGACGCAAGCCTGATGTGTTGATCAATTTATTGCCGGTAATTAGTGAAAATCCAAAATATCAAGGACAAGACAAGCTTCCGGTCACTGGATGGATGATTGCTCAGGTAAGCTGACCGCTTAGAATTCCCAGATATGTGGTTTCTTCTCTTAGGAAAATAAATTTTAATATTTGGAATTGTATCTTGATTTAGGCGTCCCAAGGAGATTTGGTTGTGGGATTATACACATGGATTCGTGTTCTCTTCCCTATGCTGAGTGGGAAATCAAGCAGTAATCCTCAATCTAGAGACTTGATCTTGCAGTTGGTTGAGAGGTATCATTGGGATTGAAATTAATTTCACACTTCGTATTTGATGCTTGTGTTATTCAGATCTTTGAAATTATTGGGCAGTTAGTTATGGAATATAAATTTTCAGTGTTTATTTCATATTTTTTTCTGACTTCTCTCTTTCCCCTTTTTTGCTTGGATTAGAATCTTGTCATCCCCCAAAGCTCGTACAATTTTATTAAATGGTGCTGTTAAAAAGGGTGAGCGCTTAGTGCCACCTTCAGCTCTTGAACTTTTGATGAGACTCACCTTCCCAGTTCCTTCAGCTAGAGTTAAGGTGGGTGTTCTGGTGCAGCATTTTTAGCTAGATTTTGGTGGGTATTTTAGGTCCGAGGCAAGTTTTGGTTGATTTTTTTTCCTTAGGCAACTGAGAGATTCGAAGCTGTTTATCCAACCTTGAAGGAGGTTGCTCTTGCTGGTTCCTCAGGAAGCAAAGCAATGAAACAAGTTCCGCAGCAGATATTGAACATCGCAGTCAAAGCCACTGGAGAAGGTAGCCAAAACTCAAATGGGCATCAATTGATTGTTGCTCTCCATAAATGTACATCACAGTCTGATCAGCAGTGCTTTCTGCAGGTAGCTCTGAACTGTCTAGGGAAGCAAGTGACATTTTTATTTGGTGTTTGACACAGAACCCTAATAGTTACAAACAATGGGTAAGCATTTTCTTATGTAATTAAGATCTTAATTTTAAATTTTAGACACTTCGCCGTTGTTATATACATCATTGGCTTTAGTTTACTTTGCATGAATTACTTGGAAACAGGACATGTTTTATCTGGATAATCTTGAAGCAAGTGTCACTGTTTTGAGAAGGCTGTCTAATGAATGGAAGGACCACTCGGTCAAACATTCTTCTCTTGACCCTGTGAGGGAAACTCTGAAGAGTTTCAGGCAGAAGGTAACATTTTTAATTCGTATGCATATTTACTTACAGTAATGTATCTATAGTATTAAAATAAAGGTTTCAGGTCATTGGTACCCTTGTTAATTCTTTTCTGTTATTGTCTTTAGACAAGCCCTGAACTGTAAATAAATTACCATTAGGCATTTCAGGTTGGTTGTTTGTGAATTTGGTTAACAGCCCTCGTGTTTTCTGAATTCCTCTTTTTCCTGACAAGGGAGGAAGAGAAACGAGGTGGCTTTCCTCTCATTGCTCCAGGCACTTATATTTTTCTATATTTATTACCATATTTCAAGTATCAAATGATTATTACAGTCACTATCACGCGTATGATTGGGACCCAGATAACATGTCTTAGTTGCTGGTGCACCTATTCTAACTCACAGCTTCAGCTTGTACTGACGATCTTATGCCAGCTGTTTATCATGTGACCATCTTGTTATCTTTAACTTGGTTTATGCTGTGTTTTTTATAGAATGAGAAAGCATTGGCAGAGGAGGAAAATGCAGGGGACTATGCATCCTTGAAAGAAGCAGACAAGTACTGCAAGGCAATTCTGGGACGACTGTCGCGAGGCCATGGATGCATAAGAAGCCTGTTTATTGTGTCAGCTGCTCTGGCTGCGGGAGCTGTTATCATATCCCAGAAGGAATACTGGGACTTGCAAAAACTCTCCGCAATGCTCAACTTACCACCCTCCTAAGTTCGTCATGGAGGTTCCCAGCAGTGAACGGCTTTCATCATTGCCACTACTGGTTATGTCCGGCTTAGCGCAGTTCTTCCCGACGTTCCATTGTAAAATGGGCAGAGTACGAGGAGTCTTATAATGCAAATAGGAGGCAGCAATAGCAAAATAGTGGCCAAAAGGAGTTGGCTGGCACATATCACAGAATATTGGTCTGTCTAGTTTTCGGATTCAAGCCAGTTTTTAATAACTAGGGTTTGCCCTTCGTAATAAGTAATTTATATGGTTTGTGATGTTAGATCATAAAGCTGTGTAAATGCAATCTTGGTGTGCTTGGAAGCATAATCAAATTATTTTTGTTTTCTTAGTTGAACTAAATCAAAATTCACTAGCTTTTGGTGGCAGATAATTTAGGTCCTAACTGTGCGTGCGTGTGTGAAAATATATAAAATTATCTTGCCTCATCTTAGATCTAAAGAAAAACTGGTAACATGTGGAGCAGATTCTTCCCTTTTCTTCAGAGATCAACGAGAAAGGAATTAAATACCTGGGCGTGTTCAATAACTTGTCTAAGAAACCCTTCCTGATTGTGCTATGCTTTAGTTGAAGCTTGGAGCCTAACTACAAAGGCCCAAAATTACAATTCCCTTTTCTTTCCTCTTTACAGGATTGATTTTAGGGAAGAAATAAAAAACATTTCTTTTTATTTTTGTATTTTAAAAGTATTTTTTTTTATTTTTTTTACTTCAAATAAAATATTTTTGGTGTTTTCAGATACTTTTTATGTTCATATATCAAAAATAATTTTTTAAAAATAAAAAAAATATTATTTTAATGTATTTATAAATAAAAAATATTTTAAAAAGTAACCATTACCATTCTTAACTCTTTTGTACCCAATAGCTTTTAGTTTCCTCATATTCAAATATAATATGATGTTTTTGTTTTTTAATTTAATGGTGTGAATATCATCAAGAAAATTTGTATGCCAATTGATTCTAAGTTTTTTGACAGATGTTTTTAGGTACTGGTATTTTTTTTTTTTAAATCAAGAATAGAAGAAATATCCTTAAACCACTTGATAAAAAAACAAAAGAAAGAAAAATAAGGAGAAGCTAGCCGCTTTCCAAATTCCCCTTGAATTAGGCAAATAGGGTGGGTGCTATGTCTTTGCTACTATTCTAGATATTTTTTATTATTATTTATGTGGGGGTATTCGGGCCAGCTTGCGCATACCTCGACTAATTCTCATAGGCACAGAAATTAACAACCAGGTAAACCTCCAGTGACCATCAATATTAGCAACCACAAGGCTCAAATCTGAGACCATAGGGGGAGCAAACTCCTTGGTCTTAAGCTCTTACTATTGAGTCACCTACTAAATGGTTCTATTCTAGATAATTTAAACATCTAAGATGGTGCCAAAAGTATTGTAGATGAGTAGTGGATGGTTGATTGCCAATTTGCTATTTAAGATGAATACCTAATCATCTTAAGATGTTTTCATTTTTGCCGTTCAATTATATTTTTTAAAAATTTATAATTTATGTTTTTATATTGTTTTGATGTGTTCATATCAAAAATAATTTTTTTTAAAAAAATTATTTTAATGTATTTTCAAGTGAAACATATTTTAAAAGTAATATCTACCACAATCTCCAACATGTTCTTAGCAACCACAAAAATCTATCTTCTCTTTCCCTTTCCTTTTTAATTAATTAAATCCAAAAACATTTGATTTTTTTTTGTAGATATTAGATGTAAAAATCAAAGAGCTTATCTATTATGAATCCATTTTTTATTCAATTGCTTTTTGTTTATGAGTTTGCTTGAAACTGGAACTTCTCTTATCAAATTACAAAGAGATACATTGCCAGCTTACCAAAGAAACTAATGAGTTTTCTTAAGAAAACTGAACAATGAAGTAGCTAGACAAATTGTTTTTGGCACTAAGCAATATTTAAGCTTAAATAGCAAGTATTTACCCGCAATCCAAAACCCAAAACCCGAGTTGCAAGTTGATCACGTGGGAGTTGTCAGTTAAAACTAATAACTATAATTTTGCACTTATTTAAATTTTCAATAATAATTAGACCATACAAATGAAAATTGATTAAGTGTTTTACATTTTTTTTATTTTTATTGTATGTGTTAGATTATTATTTGTTTATTTAGAATAGAATGACAATTAATGTCATTTAAAATGTACTAGATACTAATATTTGTAATTGGTGTCAATAATGCTTAATATGACTGCATCTAAGAGTATTATTGCTGATTTGAACCATGAAAACAAACTAAGTGACAAGAATTATGATGTTTAGCATCATAAGATTGAGTATCTCCTGGAAGAGCAAGAAATGCTGGAAACAATCACACAACCGATGGTTGAACCTAAGCAAGGAAACACCTCTCAGCATAAGCTTGATATGGAAGCATATCAAACCTATAAACGCAAGGATTGTGTAGCTCGTAGTTTGATGTTGAGTAGCATGAGAAATGATATAATGCTGTGTTTTGAAAGGCATCGTTCAACTCAATCTGTTTGGGACGCGGTAAAGATTTAGTATGGAGAAACTTCCACTACTAGACTTCGTCAGTTAACCCTCAAATTCAATGGTTATAAGAAGCGCCAATATCGGATGATGAGGCAACATCTTACAGTCATACCTAACATGATCAGTGAATTAAGGGATGTTAGGCATGGGATGACTGATGAACAATAAGTCCAAGCAGTTATCCGCTCTTTGCCAAGCAATTGGGAACACATGCGTGTTAACCTTACCCACAATGACAACATCAAGACATTTTATGATGTTACTCGTCATGTCGAACTTGAAGAAGATCGACTTCACGCTGAAAAGCCTATAAACGAGGCCTTTATATCTGAGACTAAGATGTGTGACGCATATGGCTCTAAATATTAAAAGGGTAAGGCTAAGGGTCCCAATTATGGCAAGAGAGGAATAGAAACAAATAATAGTGGACATAAGCGTAATCATAAAAAATATGGCGGTAAAAAAGGCAAGAATCAATTGTGGTAAACCTGGTCACTTTGCTCGTAATTGCACTTAGACAAAGGTAATGTTTAACCAAAATCATCCCTCTAACTTATATGTTAGTAGTTATTTAATGCTTGCTGAATCTGTTCCTTTCTAGACTGTAAACTCAGGAGCAACCGACCACATAACAAGGGATCGAACAACCTTTGTGGAATTTCATCGAATTCCAAAGGGAAGTAGATACATATACATGAGGAATAATGCATCCGCTGCTGTGCTTGGGATCGGTACCTACGAATTGGATTTATGGGGCGGTCGCACACTTTATCTTCATGATGTACTCCATGCTCTAGAAGTTCAATGGAATCTTGTGTTTGTTCTTGCTTTACTCCAATTGGGCTTTAATATTGCGTTTATTGGTTGTTGTGTAAAAATATATCTAGATAATATTTTTTATGGTTCTGGTTTTGTATTAAATGCTTTTATGGTGTTAAACACCGTTAATGTATCTATTAATTATGATGCTTCAATTTATGTTGTTCAAAATTCCAGCACTATTAATTATAATAATATTATAACTTGGCATGCTAGATTATGACACATTGGGCAAGATTCATTATATAGATTAGCAAGAGCTGGTCTTTTAGGATCACTTACCAAAGAGGAATTGTTTGTTTGTGAGCATTACTTTGCTAGAAAAGCAATTACATTACCATTTGGCAAAGCTAAAAGAGCTAGTAATCCATTACAACTTATTCATTCAGACATTTGTGGCCTAATGAATGTGAGGCAAGACATGAAGGAAATTATTTCACCATATTTATAGATGATTTTACACGGTTTGATCTTATTTATTTGATCTCATATAAGTCTGAAGCATTAGATTGCTTTATTCGATACACAAATATGATGGAGAATAAACTAAGCACCAAGATCAAAGTTTTAAGAACTGATCGAGGACGTGAATATCTATCTGAACAATTTAAAAAAATTTATGATGAAAATGGTATAACTAAACAGCTAACTATTTCTTATACTTTACAACAAAATGGTGTAGTAGAAAGGAGAAATATAACCCTATTTGGCATGGTTAGGTCAATGATGGCGCAAGCTAACTTACCAATTTTTTTTTGGGGAGATGCATTATTAACTGCTGCTTACATACTTAATTGTATGCCCTCTAAATCTATCTCATCCACCCTATATGAACTATGGAATGTCGTCAAATCTAATCTAGGTTATTTGCATCCATAGAGGTGTGCAACTTAGGCCCCATTTGTTTGCTGGAAAGTAGATTCCTTTTGGAAAGTGAATTCCGGGAAAATGAATTTCGGGAAAGTGAATTATTTTCCAATGTTTGGTAGTATAATGGAAAATAAGTTGGAAAACACTTTCCAGTGTTTGGTTATGTTATGGAAAATGAGCTGGAAAATAACTTATTAATGTTTTATTTTTTTCAAGTTTATTAAAATAATGAGGAACAAATCTTAGAAATTAAAAAGTTGAATGAGAATGAAATTGAAAAAAAAATATAATTTCATAAATTATCTAAAATAAAATAAATAATAATCAAAATAATAGACATCAAATCTAAAAAATAA